>OGHJ01001652.1_pt1 | contig 22598 bp, 18 predicted proteins | sample 1571351 | NCBI WGS metagenome assembly OGHJ01 (sample SAMEA2582037, study PRJEB24529) | metagenome | biome: Human gut stool | place: China | collected 2011 | reverse complement strand
AGGGGAACGCAAGTCGTTCAACAAGGGCAAGCGCGATTCGGAGTTCAAGCTGGAATCCAAGACGGGAGAACTGCGCAACAACACGGCTTTCATCGAAGCCATGACGGAAGACTGGAACCGTTTTCTTTCCGTTGTGCAGACTGATAAGGAAGGCAGCCGCCTTAATCTTGTCAAGGTGGACGGCGTGGATTCAACGGATGAGAAGGTCATCGGTAAGCGTTTGCAGGAAATCGCCAAGAACGCCACGACTGGTGGACTGTACAAGGCTGTCGGGGAACTTTACGGCTTTCCGATAAAGGTGGTCAGCGAGAGGACACTCAAAGAAGGTCTGGAGTTCACCGACAACCGCTTCGTGGTGGAGGGCAACTACAAGTACACCTACAACAACGGGCATCTGGCGATGGCAGACCCGATTGCTGCCGCACGAAACTTTCTGAACGCATTGGAGAGGATTCCGACCATCATCGACCAGTACAAGTCTAAGAACGAAGTGCTGGAAAAGGAGATTCCGCAGTTGCAGGAGATAGCGGGCAAGGTGTGGAAGAAGGAGGACGAGCTGAAACAGCTGAAGTCCGAACTCGCCGCACTGGACCGCAAGATACAGCTTGAGCTGGCTCCTCCGACTCAGGAAAACACGGAAGAGAACCGGCAAGGCAACGAGAAAAAACAGCCGGAACAACAGCCGGAAAGCCCGCACGTGGACTTTGTACGCAGTCATTTAATTATAGGGAGACCCGATTTATCGGAATCCAAAGGTGTAAAACTTTAATATCGAAGTCTTGACAGAAAAAGCCAGTGGTTGAATTTTTCACCACTGGCTTTAATTCTAATAATTTATTCAATCTAATATGACCGAATCTATAACGTTAAATCATAGATTATGTGTCTATTTGTGAAGAAAAGACGTATCTTTGTATCAAAATCAAATAAGCATAACAATGGAACCATCAATATACAGTTTTTCACTTTGTGCCGCACTGCCGTTGATGTTATTCTTCGGCTTTTATTTTTTGTTTGCAAAGACTCCTGAAAAGAAAATTTTCAAGAATTATCTCCGCTCCCGACAGATTATGGGTATAGCTATGCTGCTGCTTTCGGCAAATTATTCGGTACATTTCTTCTTTGGTATTCGATTCAAAAATGCGGATTCTTCCATATTGATGAACATGTCCACATACTTCCTGTGCTATTCTTTGTTCAGTTCGGCATTGATAATGTTGCTTGATTGTTTTTACATTACCAAACGGCGTGTGTGGACACATATCATTTTATGGATTATATTCTCAACTCTTTCCGGAGTTGTGGTGTTCCTGGTGCCAAGCGGAATCATACAAAAAATCTCTTTATTTGCTTTAGCTGTCTGGTTAGTTGTTTTTGGAGTCGTTCTAGCTCGCAGAGTCATAGTTGCATATCGTAGAGCCATTCGAATTTTCAATGAAACTCAGGCGGATGATATAGGCGCATATATCGAATGGCTTTCCATATTCACTTATTGGGCTGTTATCTTCGGTGTCGGATGCGGATTGCTGACATTTCTGCCAGACAAATATGTTTTTATCTGGATTTTGTCGTCAATACCGTTCTACTGCTATCTTTTCTACAGCTATCAGAACTACCTGCTGTTCTATGAACAGGTGGAAAATGCTTTTGAGCAGGATATACAATCTGAAGAAGAACTTCTGACAAATTCGGGAACTGAACCCGAAATGGTTTCAGAAGAGGAAATACCAGTGTCCTATACAGGAATTATAGAGAAGGTGGACAACTGGATAAAGACGGACGGCTATGTCAAGCAGGGACTTACCATAAAAGAACTGTCCGAAATACTTCATACGAACCGTACCTATCTTTCCGCTTATATCAAGACTACGTATAAAATGACATTCCGCGAATGGATAACCGGTCTCCGGTTGGAGTATGCGAAAAACATACTGAAGGAGCATCCGGAAATCAATATACAGAAGCTGGCTGAGTCTTCCGGTTTTCTTTCCCGCAGTAACTTTATCAAATCATTTACCGAGAAGGAAGGATGTACGCCTGGCAAGTGGAAAAAAGCAAATCTGGAATAATTTGTGTGGTAAAAAGCCGATGAAAAAGGTCTCAGAAACCCATTTCCAAAAAGTGCTCAAACGACAAAAAAAAGTGCTAATTCGACAAAAAGGTGCTCTAACGACAATTTGAAAAGTGCTCAAACGACTATTTTTTATAAAACGCTGTATTTCAACAGAAAAAGTTTTTGTAATATTTTGGGCGCTGAATGGCATTTATTACCTTTGGAGAAGACAAAGATAATAAATTCAAGTTTATATGAGCAGAAAAATCACTTTTCTTACCCTGTTTCTGTGGCTGATGACGGTAATTTTTCCTGTCATTGCGCAGCAGAAAGCAGACACGACCTACACCTTCCGGTTCGTTCCGCAGAAGGACATGTTCTACGTGCCTTGGAATGGCAATGACACGGAACTTGCCCGTCTGTTGGAATGTATCGAAAACAACAAAACCACAATTCTTGACGGCAAGCTGCCGCTATTGGTTGACGGCTACTGTAATTCACTGGGCAGTGAAGCCGAGAACCTTGCCACGGCGAAGATCCGTGCCAACCGTGTGAAATCCGAACTGATTATCCGTGCGGAAATAAAAGAGGAGAATTTCATTACCCGCAACCATGCGACTGAGGGTGATTTTGTCACCGTGCGCCTGACGGTACCGGTAAAGGGAACTGCCGTGACGGATGCGGAAGCAGAAGCACGACGCAAGGCGGAAGCCGAACGCTTAGAAACCGAGAAGCGTGCCGAGCAGGAACGGCTTGCCGAAGAGCAGCGCAAGGCGGAAGAAGCCCGACTTGCCGCTGAAAAGGCAGAAGCCGAGAAAACCGCTCAACAAAATACACTTGCCGACACGCTGTCGGAAACCAAAATCACAACTGATTATCATCTCTCCCTGCGTGCCAACCTGCTGCGCTGGGCTACCTTGACACCAGATTTAGGACTTGAATGGCGCATCTGTCCATCGTGGGGCATTGCCGTAAACGGCTCGTGGACTTCTTGGAGCTGGAGTGACAAAGACCGCCGCTATGCACTCTGGGAAGTGGCTCCGGAAGTACGTTACTATATGGGTGAGAAGAAAGCCTGGCATCTGGGCGCGATGTTCAAGGCTGGACAGTTCAACTACAAGCTTTCCGAAACAGGCAAGCAGGGCGACCTGATGGGTGGCGGCATCACCGCCGGCTATCAGCTGCGACTAAACAAGGCATTAGATCTTGATTTCAACCTCGGTTTGGGCTACCTGAATGCCGATTTCGAAAAATATGAAGTCATCGATGGTGTGCGCGTGCGCTGTGGCAACGAGACAAAAAATTGGTGTGGCCCCATCAACGCCGGTGTGACATTGGTATGGAAGTTATTCTAATACGGAGGAATAGAGTATGAAAGCAAGACAATATATAAATATGGTAGGAATGGCAGCCGCCGTGCTGCTCTCTTCCTGCGTGAAGGACACGCTTTATGACACGCCGCATCCCGACTATGGGAAGATTGCGGTGACAGCCGACTGGTCGGCACGCGGTGAGGGTATCGACATACCTACCACATGGACGGTTACCATGGGTGACTATACGGGTACGGAGACTTCCGCCACCCATGCCCCCAACCATCTGTTTGCTCCGGGCAGCTACACCCTTGCGGTGTGGAACCCTGCTGAAGGAATCATGGTAAATGGTACCACCGCCACCATTGCCGCAGCCACGGGAAACCGGGCAGGAACGGATGCCTTTGTGAACAATGCCCCGGGATGGTTCTTCACCTATACGAAACAGGTGAGCATCGAGAAAGACAAGGACTATCCGCTGACCGCCGCAATGAAGCAGCAGGTACGCGAACTGACGCTTATCATCAAACCGACGGGGGATGCCGCCGGACGCATCACGGAGATTGTTGCCCATCTGACGGGTGCAGCCAGAACTCTCGATTTCGCTACCGATACCTACGGAGCCGCTTCAAACGTCGTGCTGCCCTTCACCAAGATAACCGAAGGTGACGATGCCGGCAAGTGGAAAGCCACGGTGCGGTTGCTGGGTGTGACCGGCACGGAACAACTGCTGACGGGTGAAATCCGCTATGCGGACGGCAACCCGACCCCCACGACGCTGAAAAGCGACATCACGGAAGCCCTCAAGGGGTTCAACACCGGAAAGGGCGAATCGCTGACCCTCGGCGGAACGCTGGTTGAGACTCCCGAAGGCATGGAAGTGGACGGAGTCGAAATCAACGGCTGGGAAGAAGTGAAAGGTGATGATGTAAATGCCGATTTGTAAATAATTAGCAAACCGAACGCAGAAGCAAAGCTTGCTTTGATTTTGCTAAGGTGCAGCAATTATTGAAATGGAATTTAACTAATATAATAACAGAATATAATGAAGACAAGATTTTTTGCACTTGCGATGCTCGCCCTCGCACTGGTAGCCTGCAACAACGACAACGAGAACCTGAACGGTGACCCCGTGGCCGCCCAGTTTACCGCCGACATCGCCCCCGCCACCCGCGCCAGCGGAACCACCTGGACTGCCGGCGACCGTATCGGCATCACCGACATCGGCAACGATTCCCAGTACGGCAACGTGCCTTTCATCCTGAAAAACGGGAAATTTGAGGCAGAAGGAAAGGTTATCTATATCGAAGATACAAAGACCCATACTTTCCGCGCCTACTATCCGTACAACGCGGTGGGAGGCATCCTCACAGCCACGACCGATGCCACGGCGCAGCAGAACCAACCTGCCATCGACTTTCTCTTTGCTTCAGGAGCCACGGGAGACAAAAACAACCCGGTAGTAAGCTTCACCGACAAAACCGCCAAAGGCGGTGAAGACAACTCCTTCCACCACCGCATGAGCCAGATAACCCTTACCTTCGAGGCGGGCGACGGCGTGAATTTCAGCGTGGTCAAGCCTGAACGTTACACGCTGGACGGATTGTTACTCACCGGTACGTTCAACACGGCCGACGGTATTGCCACCGCAGACAACGGGGCACAGACCGGAGAACTGACCATGAATCTGGCAGACGGCAATCTCACGTCATCGATCATCCTCTTCCCGCAGACAGTTGCATCCCTGCCGTTGGTTGTGAATTACAAAGGTCAGGAATATCATGCCACACTCACCATGCCCGAAGGCGCACTGCAGGCGGGCAACAACTATACCTATACCGTCAAGGTACGCAACAAAGTCCTTGAAGTCAGCGAAGCCACCATTGCAAAGTGGAACGATATAGACGGCGGAGAAGTGAATGCTAGCCTGTAAGATATTAATAATTAATTGATTAGGTTGAAGAATTATGAGACATAGAATTTTTATCCCCGCAGCCACCGCACTGCTGTTCGCCCTCGCCGCCTGCACGCAGGACGAACTTGCTGGCGATAACCGTCTGCCCGAAGGTGAATGCCCCGTCGTCATCCGTGCCACCGGACTGTCCGTAGAAGCAACGCCGCTGGCAGCCCCTTCCACCCGTGCCGCTGTGGACGGCGACTGGCAGGGCGTCACTTCCGTGGCACTCAAGTTGGGCGATGCGGTAAAGGAATACACCGTAACGGCTTCTACCGATTTCAAGAGTGCCACGCTCTCACGCGAGAACGACCCGCACTACTGGACCAGCCGCGACCCGATTACCGTATCGGCATGGTGGCCCTTCGACAATGCCGACATCACACAGATGCCTGCCGTGAAGGTGGCCGAAGACCAAAGTAAATTGGCTGACTTCCAGAACAGCGACTTCATCTCTGCTGAGAACCGGAAGGTGGAATTTAACAACCCGACTCTTGAATTTACCCACCGCACGGCACGCGTGACAATCGAACTGAAGCCCGGCACGGGATTCACGAGCGTCGCCGGTGCCACGGTGAGCCTCGTGAGCCTGTCCGCCGATAACGGCAACCCGACCGCCATCAAGACTTACAACGCAAGCGGCAACACCTACGAGGCACTGACCGCCCCGCAGACCGTTGCGGCAGGCAAGCCGTTCGTCAAGGTGGAACTCGGGGGTGGCACCTTCTACTTCCGTCCGCAGAACAACGTCGTATTAGAAGCGGGTAGCCGCTATAAATATACAGTTAAGGTGAACACCACCGGCCTGACGTTAGAGGGTTGCACCATCGGCAGCTGGGTTGACGGCGGCGGCGAGAGCGGCGCAGCCGAGGATTTGGGCTATTCTATACAGAACGACGGCAGTTACATGGTCTATAACGCTGACGGCCTGCTGGCATGGAACAAAGCCGCACAAAAGGACGAATCGATAAATTGCACCCTCACCGCCGACATAGACCTGACGGGTAAGGATTGGACACGGATAGGCACATGGCCTGGCTACTCCGGCGTCTTTAATGGGCAGGGACACCGCATTACGGGATTAAACATTTCAGCAGCGACTACTGAACTTTTTGGGTTATTAAATGTACGTGGTGTGATAAAGAACCTACAACTCATAGATGTGAATCTGTATGGCAGTAGTGGATCAGCAGCTGGAATAGTGGAGCAAAATGAGGGTCAAATCATTGCCTGCTCTGTGACGGGAAAAATTTCTGCATATGGTAGAACTTGTGGTATAGCCGATTTAAATTATGGCAGTATCACCGCTTGCTGGTTCGACGGCACATTGAAAGAGTATGAATCTGGAGCAATAGTGCGTTATAACTACAATACTATAACTTCCTGTTATTGGGGAGGCAATGCCGGGCAAGGAGTATTCCGTAATCATGGAGGAACGGTAGATGCCACGAAGGTGGACGGTGCGACCGCGAAATGGCAGACAGCCGTCGACGGCATGAACCCCGCCCTCACCGGCAACGACTACCAGTGGGCACTCGGCACCGACGGCCTGCCCGTACTGAAAAGAAACAATAACAACCCCTAAACAACACGCATCATGAAACGAACAAACATCCATATATTCGCAGCCATCGCCCTGCTGTTCGCCCTTGCCGCCTGCACGCAGGACGAAGCGGGCTTCCTACCGGAAGGGGCGGAAGGCACATCCATCGTCTTCACCGCCACGGGACTGAATCCCGCCGCGACAGCCACCGTCGGCACCCGTGCCCCCGCGGATGGCAATTGGACGGGTGTGCAGAGCGTGGCAGTTCTGATGGACGGCACGGTGAAGACGTACAACGTGACGCCCTCCACCGCCGACCCCACCAGCGCCACGCTGACCTCCACCGACCCGTACTACTGGACCAACCACAACGACATCACCGTCACGGCGTGGTGGCCCTACACCGCTGGCGAGACAACCCCACCTGCGGTAAAGGTAAAAGCCAACCAAAGTGCCCAGAAAGACTTTGAGGGCAGCGACCTCATCGTAGCCGACGGGCAGACGGTGACCTACGGCAGCCCCACGCTCCGCTTCACCCACCGCACGGCGCGGGTGACCATCGTTCTGACGGACAACACCGAGGGGCTGGCATCCGTGCAGCTGACGGGTCTCTCCACCGAAGGCGGCAACCCGGATATAATCGTCCCGTATGACAAGGGCAGCAACACCTACACCGCCATCGTAGCCCCGCAAAGTGTGGCAGCTGGCACGGCCTTCATTACCTGCACCTTCACTAACGGCAAGACCTTAGTTTATAAGATGAAGAATGCTACCGACTGGCAGGCGGGCGGTGAATATACCTACACCGTCTCCCTCGCTACGGCAAGAGGCTATATCATAGAGGACGACGGCAGCTACACGGTCTATAACGCCGACGGTCTGATGAATATAGCCGAATTAGTGAACGGAGGTAAGACCGACATAAACATTACCCTCGACAAAAACATTGACCTCACCGGCAAAGCCTGGACGCCGATAGGCACAGACTACGACAACTCATACAAAGGCACCTTCGATGGTGGCGGCCATACCATTACGGGGCTGACCTTTACGACAAATGACGAATTTGCGGGTCTGTTCGGCTGGCTCAATAGAGCTGGTACGGTGAAGAACGTGGTGATGGAGGGCGTACAGATAACAAGCAATCAAATATATGGCGGCAGTATTGGCGGCGTGGTAGGATCTAGCTGGGGCACCATTGAAAACTGCTCGGTGTCGGGCAACGTCAGCGGCACGGTGTATGTCGGCGGTGTGGTGGGTGTTCAAATAGGCGGTTCCATCACCGGATGCAGTTCCTCTGCCACAGTGAAGGGAACGGTCGATGTCGGCGGCGTGGCAGGTCAGACGAATTCGAGTGCCACCCTGACCGCTTGCTATGCCACGGGCAACGTGATCATAGAAATAAACCCCAAAAAGAATATCGCTGGCGGCAGTCTGGTGGGAATGAACGCAGGAATCAGCCTCCTTGCCTGCTATGCCACGGGCAACGTAACCAGTACGGGTAGTAGCACCGGCAAAGTACATATCGGCGGCTTTTTGGGAAATAACTACACCACCGTGACCGCCTGCTATTGGAAGAACAATCATGAACAAGGCATCGGCTACAATAAAGAAAACATCGTCCCCGAAGCCACGAAGGTGGACGGCACTGGCGTTACCTGGAAGAATGCCGTTGATGCCATGAACACCGCCTTGCAGAACGCAGGCTCAAAGTGGCGTTACGAACTTAAAGGAGCATTGCCTACCTTGAGGAAGCAGTAAGCCGTTGCGGGCGGAAATGTTCCGCCCGCAACGAACATTAACCGAAGTATAACCCCAATAAAAAAAGGAGGACGTGCTGGAACACACGGAGAATCCACCATATAGGTTTTGGCATCAAGGCATTGTTAATAATAATATAGACTCCAGTGTAAATATGGAAGCTGTAAGCCGGACATTGTCAAGATTGGTGCTCATTAAAGGCAACAAATCAAGTAATTAAATTAAAAACATGGGACTTTTTCACAGAGACAAGAAAAATAATGACGATGAGCCGGACAGTGTTCAAACCAATTCATTCTCTGATATTATGAATGGTTTGCAATACGCCGTAAACTGTGCACAAGATACATTGCAGAATCATCAGATACAAAATCTGACCAGACTTTTTGAAGGAACAAATGCAAATAACGCAAATACGTTCCAATCGAAAAAAATCATGGTTGGAGACAAGACTATTGATATTCCACTTATAGCTTTGATATCCCATCATTATCTTGCGATGGATAATGTGCAGATAAAGTTCAAGGCGAAGGTCGGAAGCGTGGAATCACAGATTCCAGAAAACAACTTATTGTTATCCAGCCCACAAAGAGCCAATCTCCAGATGCAGATGAGCAACATAAAACCGGATGCGGATGATGTCATGGAGGTTTGCGTCAATTTTAAGGTTCAGGAGACTCCAGAGAGCATTTCCCGAATTATTGACGATTTTGTAAAAAATATCTAACAATTTTAAAATTCAAATGTTATGGCAGAAGAAATAAAGAACCAAGGGCAACAAGAAAATGCGGAAAACTTGAATGAAAATGTAAGCGGACAGGCGAAAGAAATTATCTCCGCTGCATTGGAAGAGACTCAAAACAGAGAAACTTCTCCAGTTCTTAAAGCAGATTCAAACGTGACTGACAAATTCAAGGGGCTTCCCATGCGGGAACTTATTGCAGCTCCACTTATTGCAGCAGCCGAAGCACAACAGGAATTGGCAGCGACAGCATGGAATTTCTACCAGCAAATTGCATTTGATGGTAAAAGCGGCAATAAAGCGCGTATATTGGAATTCGATGTCGAAAGACCGATACAGCAGGATGGAAAAATGACAACAATGTCACAAAGTGTCAAGGCTCCGTTTATAGGATTGGTGCCTATTCCTTCCCTGCTCATAGATCGCGTGGATGTCGATTTCCAGATGGAGGTTACCGATACATCAAACGTAAAAAGCACTACCAACGCAGAAGTAGAGGCAAAAGCTTCTGCAAAACATTGGTTTATAAATGCGGAAATCAGCGGCAAAGTCACGACCGCCCGCGAGAACACCCGCATGACCAACCAAACGGCAAAATACCAGATACATGTGACAGCCAGTCAGCAGCCGCAGACCGAAGGTCTGTCTAAACTGATGGATATAATGGCATCATGTATCGAGCCTATAACAAACGAAAGTAACAGTAAGTAAATATATGAATTTGATTCAAGCATTAAGATTGCCAAACAGTCAAGCAGTAATGACAAATATTGCACGGTTTCATTATCAAAATATTTATAATGTAGGTTTGACCCCTCCGATTGTCACGCAAAGTAAGTTGACATTTCAAATAAAAGGATATACCCGTAACTATCGTTTTCTTAGATTAGACTATGCCTGTGTCATATATATTGCGGATAGAATAGCAGTCGTTGCTTCAAATGGCATAGATACTTTAAGTTCAGGTTTTTCGGGGTGTTATATGGCCAGTTTTAGGCACAATGGCATTAGGTATGTTGCTCATATTCCAACGCCTAACAATAGTATTAAAACATCATGGAATCGGGCGGTTAAAAATCGAATAATAGATAATGTTGTTCTTTTTAAACCTACTGAAGGATTGGCGAGAATCCCAGGAACAATTGGTATTTGGGGAATTATAACATTTAACGATAGATGTTATCGGCTTGATGTAAATGAAAACGCTCCTCCAAGTCAAGCCATACGTGGCCAAAGAATTTTTAACTCAATCCCGAGAAATCCCATACTAACAGAAATTCCATCTATCGCCGGTGGTCAGATGCCTTAATAATTATAACAATTGTAAATAAGGGAAGAATGGTTGTTTCATTGAGGAGTAGAATTCTATTCGGATATATAATTCTGGTGGCGGTCATAGGCAGCATGGCCGCCATTCTCATCCATGAACCTGCGAAGTTCCACGACCTATATGCGTATTTTAAATAACGGTATTTACACAAACAGCAAATGAGCGAACAATTCGTTACCACTACCAAGCATTTCCGCAAGCTGCTTGCCGCAGGCTATCTGTTGATAGTCCTGCTGGTGGGCGGCATCATCTGCACGTGGCTCGGAGAATGGCGCGACTTGGAGTTGCTGGAACGGGAGAACCGTGAAATCAACCGCTTCCGCAAGGAAACACACGATGCGTATGTGGGTGTGGTGGAGTTGTCTCTTTTGGGCGAGTCGGTGCTGGAATGGGACGATAAGGATGTGGCGGCATACCGGCGGCAACGGATGACGGTGGATAGTATGCTTTGCCGCTTCAAGAGCCATTACGAATCGGTGCGCATAGACAGCGTGCGCCACTTGCTGGAGGACAAGGAAAAGCGGCTGTGCGCCATCATGGAGGCTCTGGAACAACAGGCGGACATCAACCGCCGGATAGCCAAGCAGGTGCCGGTGATAGTGCAAACGAGCAGGCAGGAAGAGCCGAAGAAACAGAGGAGGAAAGGTTTTCTCGGGTTGTTCGGCAAGAAACAGGAAGCACCTCCGACGACGACCACCACGATGCTCTACACACTGAACCGTGATATGATAGCGCAACAACGTGCCCAAAGCCATCGTCTGTCGGAATATGCCGACAGCCTTGCCAGCCGCAATGCGGAACTGAACCGCCAACTGCAAACCCTTATCCAGCAGATGGACCACAAGGTGCAGGCTGACTTGCAGGAACGTGAGGCGGAAATATCCGCTATGCGTGAAAAGTCGTTCTTGCAGGTAGGTATCATAACGGGTGTCATGCTGCTGTTGCTCATTATTTCATACATCATCATTCACCGCTATGCCACCCGCATCAAGCAGTACAAACGTAAGACAACAGATTTAATCGGGCAACTGCAAAAGTCAGTAAAACAAAACGAATCGTTGATAGCCTCACGCAAGAAAGCGATGCACACCATCACCCACGAGCTACGCACACCACTGACTGCCATACATGGATATGCGGAACTGATGCAGGACAACGAAGAAGAAAAGATAAGCGGTTATGCGGACAATATCCTGCAAGCCTCCAAGAGAATGACCGACATGCTCAACTCCCTGCTTGACTTCTTCCGCTTGGACAGCGGCAAGGAACAGGCGAATGTCCGTCCGTTTCGTTTGGAAAACATCGCGGAGCTGTTGCAAACGGAGTTTACGCAACAAGCAGAAGCAAAAGATCTTAAACTTACCATCGAGTGCCCGGAGGGTATTATCCTGAATGGCGACAAGGAGCGCATCATACAGATATGCGACAACCTGCTGGGCAATGCCGTCAAGTTCACGAATGCCGGAAGCGTTTCACTTGTCATAAGCTATGACGGCAATAGGCTGACCCTTGTAGTAGAGGACACCGGAACCGGCATGAGTGCGGAAGAACAACAGCGAGTGTTCGGAGCGTTCGAGCGGCTTTCCAACGCCGCCACGCAAGACGGTTTCGGATTGGGGTTAAGCATTGTGAAACAGATAGTCGGGATGCTTGGCGGCACTATACGCTTGGAAAGCGAAAAAGGAGAAGGCAGTCGTTTTACTGTGGAGTTGCCAATGAACACTGCCGATATTGGTATTGAAGAACAGACAGCCGCAGAAAGTCTGGCTCATATAGAAAGACCTTATTCTGTCATCGTATTGGACGACAATCCGATGGTATTATCCATGACAAAGGAAATGTATGCTGGTATAGGTGTGCATTGCGACACGTTCACCACTATTGGCGATGCAATGGAAGCCATGCGGCAGCACACATACGACCTCATGATAACCGATATGAAAATGCCGGAGATTAACGGCTATGAGGTGTTGGAGTTGTTACGCTCGTCAAGTGTCAGCAACTCGAAAGAGATTCCCATTGTCGTGGCGACCGCCTCCGGCAGTTGCAGCGAAGAGGAGCTGTTGGAAAATGGATTTACCGCCTGCCTGTTCAAGCCATTTTCCATTTCCGAACTGGTTGCTGTATCAGACAAATGCCTTTTGACAAGTACGGACAAGGATGAACTTCCCGACTTGTCCTCTCTGCTTGCATATGGTGACAAACGGGCGATGCTCGACCGTTTGATAACCGAAACAGAAAAGGATATGCAGGCTGTCCGGGAAATCATGGAGAGGAATGACCGCAAGGCGTTGGACGAATGGATGCACCGTCAGCGAAGTTCATGGGCTGTTATCCGTGCTGACAAACCCTTGTGGAACCTGTATGAACTGCTGCATCAAGAATCTGAATGTTCCGAAATGGAATTGCGGAAATGCGTGGATGCCATGCTTCGTATGGGAACAGTTATCATAGAACTTGCGCAAAAGGAAAGGAGGTTGTCGGATGAAAGTATCTGTGATTGAGGACAACCCCGTCTATAACGATTATGTCTGCAACCTGCTGAAGAAAGACAGCTTCGATACTATGTCGGCATATAATCTTGCCACTGCCAAGAAACTATTGGCAAAGTCAGAGGTGGATGATATTGTCGTTGCCGACCTACGCCTCCCCGACGGTGAAAGCATAGAGTTGTTACGGTGGATGCGTGCCAACGACAAACAGCAGGTGTTTATCGTTATGACCAATTACGGGGAGGTGCATACGGCAGTGGAAAGTATGAAGCTCGGCTCAAAGGATTACATACAGAAACAGTTGTTGGAGGATAAACTGATACCGCTTATCCGCACCCTGCAAAAAGAACATGAAAAGCGACTACAATGGAACATTCCGATATTCGTCCGGCAGGGCGAAGCCTATCAGAAAATCAAGAAACGTGTGCGCCTTGTAGCCACCACCCGGATGAGCGTGCTGATACTGGGCGAGAACGGTACGGGCAAGGAACATATCGCACAACATATACACCAACAAAGCAAACTTGCCGATAAACCTTTTGTGGCAGTGGACTGCGGAGCCTTGTCCCCGTCATTGATACAATCCGCCTTCTTCGGACACGTCAAGGGTGCGTTTACTGGTGCCGAAGCAAACAAGACGGGGTATTTTCTGGAAGCGGATGGCGGCACGCTGTTCCTTGACGAAGTGGGCAACCTAACAATGGAGATGCAACAGATGCTGCTCCGCGCCATACAGGAACGCCGTTACCGTCCCGTCGGTGCAAAGGAGGACAAAACAGCCAACGTGAGGATAGTGGCTGCAACCAACGAGGATTTGCAGAAAGCCGTAACGGAAAAGCGGTTCCGGCAGGATTTGCTCTATCGCTTGCAGGAGTATGTGATAACCATGCCGCCCTTGCGCGACTGCCCGGAAGACATCATGCCATTGGCCGAGTTCTTCCGTGAAATGGCAAACCGTGAGTTGGAACGTGAAGTAAAAGGGTTTGCCGCATCTGCCCGTAATGCCCTGCTCGCCCATGCGTGGCCGGGCAACGTGCGCGAGTTGAAACAGAAGATACAGACGGCAGTCCTGCAATCAGAAGGCGATATGATAACCGAAGCCGATTTGGAACTTGACAATGAACCGTCCGCTACTTCCGCTTGTTTTACATTGAAGAGCGGGGATGAAGAAAGAGGACGTATCCTGCGTGCTTTGAAACAAGCAGCCGGTAACAAGAAAATGGCTGCAAAGATACTGGGTATCGGCAGGACAACGCTGTATAATAAATTGGTAGAGTATGGATTGAATGAAGAAAACTGACCGGAGTATGGCTGTAAATGGCAATAATTGATTAACTTTGCAATTGTATTTCAGAAAATAGCAGGCGATCGGGTAACTTTTCGCCGATGATATAGACATAAGACCGCAAGGCGTTTCGAGCGAAAATCTGGTAAATTGAAACTACGGAGACGATTGCGTGATGCTTATGCTATGCTTACGCATAGCGTGCATTCACGTACTCTCCGTAAAGGCTTTACCAGAGCCATCGCTTGAAAGTAGTGTGAATTGCACGCTACTTTTTTGCCTCGCCAAAAAGGAAAGAAAATACGTTATGGCGAAAATACAATTACTTGCCGTTATCTCAATAGATGGCTGTCCGATGAAACTGCATCCCCGGAAGCGGTTGCTTCAAACCGAAGATTACGGTATGGATGAAATACGTGCCAATGCCCTGTATAAGCTGACATCCGACTATTCGGTATCCGTGCTTCAAGAATGGAGGGAGGAAGGTGGAAGCATTTGTCATTTGTTGGAAGTAACTGCCGGGAATACCGAATATGCCAACGGACTGTTACGGATGAACGTGATAGATGAAATCATACTATACGTTGTTCCAACCATCGACGGAAACGGAGCGCATTTTTTCAAGTCAGCACTACCTATGAATGACTGGCGGCTTATGGAGAACAAAACTTATAGGGACGGAGTAATCCGGCTTACCTATCATAAAGAGCCACGGGCATAAAATGTTCAGATTATGAACATCTTGGCGGGATTTCCGTGCTCAGAAAGTGAACACATGTTCAGAATCTGAACACATTTCACAAGGGATGCAATCAAGGATAAAATTATTTTTGAATTTTATCTTTCTGAAAAACAATGTAGTACAATTTTCTCACAATCTTTTCTCGTGTTTAGGGCTATGATTTGCACCATATATCAGTGTGCGCACACTGATAAACAAGTGTAAACCCTCAAAACAGAAAAGAGAATGAACCATCTCATACTGGCGGAAACACAGTTTTTCGCCATGATAAACGGAAAAGACAACGGTAGCACGGAAACGGCATACGGCGGATTCGTGCAGGAAGTAATAAACCTGTGCTACGGCGGCAATGATGCCAAGCATATTATTGTGGCGTTGGCTTTTGCCGAAATCGAATTACAGCACCATCCACAGAACTTGTCGGTATCGGAGGAGAATGTCGTCACTGTGTATATCCGCAAGGCGTTATCCTTCATCCGAAAGATGCAGAAGATAGTATCCGCTTCTGCAATTACCTCCGTGCCACCACTAACATCCACATCCGAAACCAAAGCCACAGTCCCAGCCCTGCAATGGACCGGTAATGCCGTCGAGTTGGTAGAGCTAATCTATGCCCTCTACGCCACCGGCTGCATCAATGGCGGCAAGGCTTCGCTGAAAGAGCTTGCCCCTGTCCTCTATTCCTTTTTCGGTGTGGAGTCCAAAGACTGCTACCGCTTCTATACGGACATCAAACGCAGGAAAAGCGACAGTCGCACCTACTTCCTTGAAAAGATGCAGGACAAACTGAACGCGAAGATGCGACATGACGATGAATTGGAGCGGATGAGGAGATAAACGAATGCCAAACAAAGGATAAGCGGCCGGATTATACGGTTTCTTATCCTTCTTCATTTACAATCACTCTATTATCTGCCGGAAAGCCGATTAAAATCATTAACTTTGCAAGTATTAATCAATGACGGATGAAAATAGATAACCTCGAAATATTGAACGGACTGATTGCCGGAGCCGAAGGCGGGACAGTTGAGTTCAAAGAAACTACCGGGCAGTTGGAGCGTGGAATGGAAACTCTTTGTGCCTTCCTGAACGGTACGGGCGGCACGGTGCTGTTCGGTGTAACCGACAAGGGAAAGATTATCGGTCAGGAAGTGAGCGACAAGACGAAGCGCGATATTGCGGAAACCATCAGACGAATCGAGCCGTTTGCGACCATTGATATATCCTATACAGACATTCCGGGAACGAACAAAAGTGTTATAGCTTTATCAGCGGAAGAACAACGATATATGCGCCCGTTCACCTATAAGGGGAGGGCTTATCAACGGATAGAGAGCGTTACATCTGCCATGCCGCAGGGTATATACAACCTGTTGGTTATGCAGCGAGGCGGAACCTATGCTTGGGATTCCATGCAAAATCCCAGCTTGAAAATATCCGACCTTGACGAAACGGCAATCTTGGGCGCAGTACGTGGAGGAATCAGAGGCGGACGTTTGCCGGAAGGTTCTATGCAGGAGGATGTCCGAACCATCCTTGAAAAATTTGACTTGTTGAATGATGGAAAGCTGAACAATGCTTCCGTTGTCCTATTCGGACGAAACTTCTACCATTATCCCCAATGTCTGCTCCGTTTAGCCCGGTTCAAAGGAACGACAAAAGATGAATTTTTAGATAATCAGCGTGTGACAGGCAATATATTCAACTTGCTGGATGCTGCAATGGCATTTTTCTTCAAGCATTTGTCCCTTTCCGGTAAAATTGAAGGTTTGTACAGAGAAGAGGAACTGAATGTGCCATATAAGGCATTGAGAGAATGTTGCATAAATGCTTTTGCACATCGTGTTTACCATCGCCCCGGCAGTTCAGTCGGGATTGCTATCTATGATGACCGCGTGGAGATTGAAAACAGCGGAACATTTCCGCCTGATATTACCATTGAGAAACTGTTGGGTGGCCACAATTCCGAACCACAAAATCTGATAGTAGCCAATGTGCTGTACAAAAGTGCAGTATTGGAGAGTTGGGGACGTGGCATAGCCCTTATGGTAAACGAATGTCGCCGTGTCGGTATTCCGGATCCGGAGTTTCATACCGACGGCAATGCTGTATGGATTGTGTTTCATTATACAAGAACTACAGTAGGACAAGACCCCACAGCAACCCCACAGCAACCCTATAGTAACCCCACAGTAACCCCACAGTTAGGAAAACTGTTGTCTGCTATTGGGAACAACACTCTCTCTGCTAAAGAAATCATGGAGAAAACGGGAATGAAAGATAAAAGGAATTTCTTAAAGAACTATATCCATCCGGCAATAAATTCCGGTTTGGTCCTTTCACTTTATCCCATAGGCTCCAAGAGTCCGCAACAGAAATACTATCTTACTGATAAAGGTAAAGGTTTCCTGCAACAATAACGGGTATGGCTAAAAAGAAGAAACATAAGAATGATGTAAAAACTGATTTACCGATAATCATGGATTATGGTATCGGCAGTATATCCGTTTATGACCCGGCAGACATAATGCCATACAACGAGCCGCCAATTAGCGAACAAATCCGCTTCAAGAAACTCGGCAAAGAGATGAAATCCGAGTTCAAGTGGCTGGTATCTTCCGTAGTGATTGAGTATTGGCAAGAAAACCGACAGATACCTTTCGGTGAAGAAATGTCGAAACTCAGAACCAGACTGTTGAGAATGTTTGCCGAAGAATACAGCATACTGCTTAAAGACGATACAGAACTGAAAAATTATTTGCTGATGCTTGCCATTACCACCATCAACAAGCATCTCAAATCTGAGAATAAAAAGAGGGTGTCAAAACTCTCTTTTTAACAAAATTACCCTTGCTACAGATATCTGTGACAGGGGTAATTTTCATATTTTGGGTGTTTTGACACATCCCCTTTTTCATATATAAAGGAATCTGTTATTTCTGCTGCAACAGGTGTTTCAAGTTTTCATCATTTGCGATACGTTCCAGTTCCTCTTGAACAATCTGCTTCACTTCCTCCTTGATGCGCCTGTAATTCGCCTGAACCGTTTCCTTCATGCGGTCGTTGCCGTCCCCGTCCGTAAAGTCGGTAATGACGGGGATTTTCTTGTAGGCTTTCTCCTCGCGCTTCACCTTCTCGGCATCCACGACAATCTCGCAATGGAAAATCTTCTGCTCGATACGCTCGTTGAAGTTGTCGGATACCGAACCGACAAACATACCCTGCGTCAAGCCGGAAATCTTGCTCGGCGGGATGAGTGAATCCATCTGCGTGTTGATGGAGGTGGAAACATCCTGCCGGTTGATGGAAATGGACTGCCGTTTCTGCAACACCTTACCGAAGCGTTCGGAAAGCGTCTTGGCGGTTTCACCCACCACCTGACCGGAAAAGATATTGCCGACGGTGTTCATCACGACCTTCGCTTCTTTATCACCGTAGTCGCGCACCAACTGGCTGAAATCCTGAAAGCCCAGACACACGGCAACCTTGTTGCTTCGCGCGGTGGCGATAAGGTTGTCCAACCCCTTGAAATAAATCGTGGGCAGCTCGTCGATGATGACCGACGACTTCAGCATCCCTTTCTTGTTGATGAGTTTCACGATACGGGAGTTATACAGACCGAGAGCGGCCCCGTAGATATTCTGACGGTCGGGATTGTTGCCCACACAGAGTATTTTCGGTTCTTCGGGGTTGTTGATGTCCAGCGTGAACTCGCTGTCCGACATCACCCAATAGAGCTGCGGGGAAATCATCCTTGACAAAGGGATTTTCGCGCTTGCTATCTGCCCCATCAACTGCTCCGCAGCCCCTCCGAGCCATGCGTCCATGAACGGAGAAAGATAGTTTTCCAATTCCGGGTAAGAGGTCAGTATCGGGAAAATATCCTCATAGCGGCGGTTCAGGAACTCAATCGCATGGGGGAATGTACAATACTTGCCGTTCTGGAAAATTTTGAGATACCAGATAATAGCCGCGAAAAGGATGATGGGCGATTCTACGAAAAAGTCGCCCTGCTTTTGCACCCAACTTTTATTTAAGTTGAGCATAATGGTGTACGCACTCTCATAAGCGTCCGTAATATCCTCCATGAAGTCCGGGTGAATGGGATTGCAACGGTGCGAACGTCGCGGGTCATCGAAGTTTATCACATAAAACTTCGGTTTCACCTTGTAGCCCTCCGGGTGGTTCAGCAGATGGTTGTATGCTATCGTGGACAAGTCGCTGAATTTGAAGTCGTACACATACATCGAGAAGCCCTTTTCTATCTGCTGCTTGATGAAATTATTTACCACTGCATAGGATTTACCGCTGCCCGGAGTACCCAACACGATGGAAGCCCTAAAAGGATTCACGACATTGATCCAGCCATTGTTCCAACGCTTTTTGTAGTAAAACCGTGTCGGAAGATTGACCGAATACTCGCTTTCGATAAGCCGCGTTTCCTGCATGAAGCTCTCGTTCTCGTTGTTGAACACATCATCCATGAGGTTGTGCTTCAACAGGCGGCTCAACCACAGACCGCCCATCAGCAGGAATACATAGCCCGCACCAACGGCCAGGATATACAGTCCCGTCACCGCCTCCACCGGCAATGGCAGGACCAGTATCCACCAGTTGAGGAAGAACAGCACGAAGCCCACGGCAAGGACCGCCCAGATTTTCCCCCACGTGATTTTCTCGCCCTTCACGCCCTTTGTCCCCAGACAGGACAGGGCAAGCAGGAGGACGGCAAATAGTTTCGTGTAGAGGATGGAACGGAACAGCCCCGCCGTGCGGTTGAAGTTCATCAGTATCCTGTCCACCACACCGATGTCCACACCCCAGAGCCGTATGGCTTCATAACAGAACCAGTACACGTTCATGACCACTAAAATAATACTCACGGCACGCAGAAAATCCATGATTTTCGCCAATGCCCTCAAATCGTCTTCTTGTTGTGACATACCTTGAAATTGTTTTGATTGTTGATACTTTGTCTGACTGATTACATTCCCAAGCCCTTGCGCTTCTTCTTTTTCTTCCTGCGCTGCATCGCCCGGATGAAGGCTTCCTCCTCGGCGTCCACTGCTGGGCCTTCGGGAGAGAACAAGCCCATGCCGTCCAAGTCCCTTCCGTATTCGGGAGTGGACGGAGCTTGCGTTTCCTCCTGACCCTCCGTGGTAATGAAAAGCGGAACCGGCGGCTGTCCGGCGTATGGCAGCGTGAAGTGTTCCTGCAAGGCGTTGGCGGACAGTTCCCTGCCCATGCGTGAGCCGTTCAACACGCATCCTGTTCGGTGGTCGATGAACGTGGCCCCGTAGATGCGTCCTTCCTCCGTATAGCGCAGCACGGTGTCAATACCTTTCTCCTTGAGTGTGGCAATGAACCTCTCCTTGTCATACGTGCCTTGCAGTACGGAAAGGACGGTGCGCTTCGTCATGTCGGCGAGTTTTCTGTCCTTGATTTCCGTTTTTGAACGGGCGAACTTTCTCTGTACGGCATCATAGCCGACGGACTTCCCGAAGAGCGAGGACTTGAAAGGATTGCCGACCTTGTTGCCACTGTCGTCCGTAACGGAATAGACCAGCCCATTATATTCCCGTCCGCGCACGTTGCCCCGCGCTTCCTCCACCGTCATATTATATAAGGAAAGGAGGGCGCGGTATTCGCCCATCGTCTGGAAACGGTAACGGCGGTTAAGTTCCTTTACCACATTCCCCGCCTGTTTCTTCACATCGCCCGCCAAAACATCCACTTTATGCAGCGGCATATCGGTACGGCGGCTTTTCCGTTCCGCGTCATGCAGCCCGTATTTCCGTTCCAGCTCGCGGGTTATCTGCTTGCTACGGTAAAAGTTGTTTCGGGTGTCTATGCTCCTGCCGTCCCCGTCCACCCGCACCGTCACGATATGCAGGTGGTGGCGGTCTATGTCCTCATGCTTGTACACCATATAGGGCTGGTTGCCGAAGCCCATCTTCTCCAGATACTCCCGCGCGATGTCCTGAAGCTCGGTGTCGGTCAGCATATCGTCGGGATGCGGGTTGAGCGAGATATGCACCACCGGCTTCTCCACCTTCGACCGCACGGGCATCAGGGCGAGGAAGTCCTCCATCGCCCGGCGGATGTCCACCGTTCCCGTACCGTCATTGTAGATGCGGTTGGTCGTCAGCAGCCGCCCTTCCTCCTTGTTGATCTTCTCCCCGTTGTAGGCAAGTGCGCCGTACAACGAGTTTCCTACGCTGATTTTTGCGACCATTTTTCCTGCATCTCTTTAGACAGTTCCACAATCTGGCGGCTCAGTTTCACGAGTTCGACGGTCTGTTGCTCCAGTTTGTAGAGCAATGCCATCGCCTTTTTCTCGGAAAAATGCAGCCTCAGTTCCTTCACGACTTGGTTGTAGTTCGTGCCTATTGCGCGGAATTGCGCATGAAAATCAGATAGCTTGGTGTAGTAATCCACCAGCGTTTTATCCACTTTCAGTACCTTGAACGGTTGCCCGAAGAAGTGCGCCTTCAGGAAAACCGACTTGGCGTAAACGCCCGACTTCTCGAACATGGAGAGGAAACGGTTGTGTTCCTCCTCGCTGAAACGGACGGTGTAGCGGAACACCGCCGGATCGAGTTTGGGATTTCTCCCGCCTTTGTTTCTTCTTTTTTCACTCATATTACTTTGGATTTAGCGGTTTGACGGCATAAGCCGCCGCTTCATGGCACAGACACCGTAGGTTTGAGAGGCTTCCCGACTTCGGAGGGTAAGCCCGCCCCCTGCAAGGGCAAGGCGTTTTCCGGGATGCTCAAAATATTTTGAGCGGCTGAAAACATACCTTGCTATGTTCAGGTGAACATAAAAATCCGTCAGGGGACGGATGGGAAGATACCTTTCAGGACTCCGGGCCGCGCACCATCGGCGAACCCTGCTGTCCGGGGGGCAAAGTTACGCCCTTAAAGCTGTATTGGACAGATGCTTGACCCGGTCAATGACTGCCAACCGGCGCAACGTGCTGCCACTTGCCGGAGAAGTGATACAGGTTCCAAAATATACTTGTTTATTTGCAGCATGATTCAAGAAACGAACGATTTGAAAATATGAGAAAAGGAACATTCAAATACCCGGACAATCGCTTCGGCGGATACTTGCCGAAGCGGATACCCGAACCGTCGGAACCCCGGTTATCCGACAATCTGGTGAAGTACAGATTCAATGACTTCATGACGCAGTGTCGTCATTCATCACTTGTTCGCCGCACCGCTTCACCACAGAACCGGATACGCGATGACCCGCCCATGTGTCTGTTCACTGAAGCGGATAATGTAGCAACCAAATCCGCATATAAATAGAAAAAGAAATCTTCAACAATTAAAATAAATGGAACTATGAGTAAGGAAATCTTCGTTGCATTCGCAA
>OGHJ01001645.1_pt1 | contig 22697 bp, 16 predicted proteins | sample 1571351 | NCBI WGS metagenome assembly OGHJ01 (sample SAMEA2582037, study PRJEB24529) | metagenome | biome: Human gut stool | place: China | collected 2011 | reverse complement strand
GGCCGCCCTGGACGGCCTGGGCCTGGACGGCTCCCACCGGCTGGTGGTGGTGCTCATGCAGCTGGTCAACCTGCTGCAGGATGGCCAGCCCGTCCGTATGTCCAAGCGTTCCGGCAAGGCCATTGCCCTCCACGATCTCCTGGACGAGATCAGCGTGGACGCCGCCCGGTACTTCTTCAACTCCCGGTCCTCCACTTCCCCCCTGGACTTTGACCTGGACCTGGCCGTCCGGGAGGACTCCGACAACCCGGTCTACTACGTCCAGTACGCCCACGCCCGCATCTGCTCCCTGGTGGGGCGCCTAGCCGAGGAGGGCTCCTGCGTGCCCGCCGCCGCCGCGGTGGACGCCGCCGTCTTCGCCACTGCCGAGGAGAAGGCCCTCATCAAGACCCTGTCCCAGCTGCCCGAGACCATCCGGCTCTCCGCCCGGGACTACGACCCCTCCCGGATCAACCGGTACCTGGTGGAGCTGGCGGGCAGCTTCCACCGGTTCTACAACACCTGCCGGTGCATGGTGGATAACGCCGCCCTCCGGGATGCCCGGCTGAAGCTGGCTGATACCACCCGGGCCGTCATCGCCGACGGCCTCAAGCTGCTGGGTGTGTCGGCGCCTGAGAAAATGTAATATGAGCACGCCAAAGGGGCTCCGGACTTGTCCGGAGCCCCTTTTTGAGCATGCTCACCATGAAATATCAAAAACTGCGGAGAATACATTGTTAAAATTGCACAATTTGGCAGGCGAAAAACTGGACTGTTCGGAGAAAAGAAACGGGGACGTTGCAAACAAAAACGTGCTCATGTTATCATCGAATTGCCTTTACCAGGAAGGAGGAATGCCGGGATTCAACAAGCCCCCGCGGGCGTCTGAGGACGCCGGACTCAAATGAGCGTATTTTTTGAGTAACAGGAGGAAGGAAATATATGAAAAACCGCAAGAGCAGCAAATTGCTTGCCCTGGGCCTGGTGTTCGCGCTGGGGCTGGGTATGTCCACCGCACTGGCCGCCGTCTCCGTCGCACCTGCCACCACCAAGGTGACCGTGGATGGTCAGGCTGTGTCCGTGGAGGCATATAACATCGATAACGGCAACAACTATTTCAAGCTCCGTGACTTTGCGTCCAATCTGGATTTCGGTCTCACCTGGGACGCCGCCACTGACACCGCCGCCATCGATACCACCGCCCACTACAAGCCCGACGAGACTCAGCTCATCACCGGCAACTGGGCTCCTGCCACTCGTGCCCGGATCCAGGCTGTGATCGATGAGAACGCCGGCAAGGGCCGCTATGTGGTCTTTGATTTCGACAACACCTCCGTGATTTTTGATGTGGAAGAGGCCCTGCTCATCTATCAGATCGAGAACCTGGCCTTTAAGATCGATCCTGCCGACCTGGAGGGCGTGCTGGAGACTCAGATTCCCGACCTGAACAAGCCTGTGGGCAAGACTGTGGATGACAAGGATGTCACTGTGGCCCAGCTGGTGGCCGACATTACCAGTGACTACGAGTGGCTGTATGCCAACTACGAAGGCTTTGGCGCCGGGGGCAAGTACGACCTGAACTACATCCACGCCACCAACCAGTATCAGGATTTTGCCGCCAAGCTGCGCTACATGTACACCTCCGTGGGTGACACCTTTGACGCCTCTGTGTCCTATCCCTGGGTCACCTACCTCTTCACCGGCATGACCCCTGACGAGGTCTATGATCTGGCCACCGCGTCCCACAAGTACTGGGCTGACTACGGCCGCTACTCCTCCGAGACTTGGACTTCCCCTGTGGAGCTGCCCGGCGAGGCCGGCGTGGTGTCCATCAGCTTCAATACCGGCCTGACCTTCACCGATGAGCTGAAGGACCTGTATGCTACCCTGATGGCCAACGACATCGACGTTTACATCATCTCTGCTTCTTTCATCGATGTTATCCGTGCCGCCAATGAGACCATGGGCTACAATGTTCCCGAGGACCATGTCTTTGCCATGCGCAACGTGCTGGTGGATGGCAAGTACACCAATGAGTACGACTACAACTGGGGCGGTGAGGGCCTTTACGCTCAGACCCAGGCCACCGGCAAGAGCACCATCATCACCAACTTCATTGCCCCCAAATATGATGGCGTTGGCCCCCTGATGGTCTTCGGCGACAGCGCCGGTGACTGGAACATGATGACCGATTGGATGGACGAGGGCGACACCGTCCTGGGCGTCATCTTCAACCGCTACCGCAAGCCCAGCAGCGATCCCATCTGGGAGGGTTCCAATGAGGCCGCCCAGACCATCGGCGATCCCGACGCTCGCTTCGTGCTCCAGGGCCGCGACGAGAATACCGGTGAGCTCCGTCCCAGCGAGAAGTCCATCATGCTGGGTACCACTGAAGAGGTTCTGGTCCGTCCTGCTGAGTAAGGCGCCGGACTGACCCCTGGAAAAGGAAAGACAGGAACGCAAACGCCCCGGCCAACGGCCGGGGCGCTTGTTTTTCAGGAGCGGTTATGGTATACTGTGAGCCAACCGAGGCCGCTCCGGCGGCCAATACTGAGGAGGAACTGCAATTTATGGAGCCCATACCCTTGTCCCTTCCCATCCTGATGGACGGCGCCACCGGTACCGAACTGCAAAAGCGAGGCATGCCCGCAGGAGCCTGCACGGAGCAGTGGGCCCTGGAGCACCCGGAAGCGCTGCTGGAACTCCAGCGGGCCTATGTAAATGCCGGAGCCACGGTGCTGGTCACCCCCACGCTGGGCTGCAACCGCGGCGCTCTGGAGCCCTTTGGGCTGGACGGACAGATGGAGGACTATAACCGCCGTTTGGTTGCTCTGACCCGTCAGGCGGCGGAGGGAAAGGCCCTGGTGGCCGGCGACCTGGGCCCCACGGGCAAGGCCATCCCGCCCTATGGGGAGACCCCATTTGAGGAGCTGGTGGACCTGTATGCCCAGCAGGTGGCGGTGCTGCTGTCGGCGGGGGTGGACCTCTTCCTGGTGGAGAGCGTCATGGCCATGGCGGAGGCCCGGGCGGCGGTGCTGGGCATCCGAAAGGCAGGCGGCGGGGAGAAGCCCATTCTGGTGACCTGCTACTGCGACGATGAGGGACGTACCCCCACCGGCACCGATGTGCTGGCCTGCGCCATCGTCATGCAGGGCATGGGTGTGACCGCCTTTGGTCTCAACTGCGTGGACCCGGCGGTGGCCGAGGAGCAGCTCACCCGGCTCCATCTCTACACAGATATGCCCCTCATTGCCGAGCCCTGCGCCGGGGAGCCGACGGAGGGGGCAGACGGCGTGCTCACCTACCCCGATGACGTGGAGGACTTTGCCCGGCGGGTGCCCAGCTGGGCGGCGGCGGGGGTGCGGATCTTCGGCGGCTGCTGCGGCACCCATCCCGGTCACATTGCCGCCATCCGCGGGGCCATGGACGGCATCGACTTCTCCGCCTTCCCACCGGTGGTGAAGGACCCTGACGTCATCCCCTGCGCCAGCGAGAAGGAGGCCCGCTTCATCACCCCCGACGTGGACGTGGGGGAGACCATCGAGTGCGGTCCCGACCTCATGGAGGACATTCTGGAGGCGGAGGAGGAGCGCCCGGTGGGCGCCCTGCGCATCTCCATCCTGGAGGAGGATGATGTGGCCATCTTTGCCGAGGAGCAGTACGCCATCAAGGACGCCCTGTGTCTGTGGTCAGACGTGCCGGAGCTCATGGAGGCGGCCCTGCGGGCCTACCAGGGCCGGGCCTTCTACGACGGCACCGCCGACCTGGAGCCTGAAGTTCTGGAGCGGCTGAGCCGGGAGTATGGGCTCATCGTGCTGTGACGGGGCCTCAAGAGAAAAAAAGAAAAGCGGTCCCTCCGGAGCCGGAGGGACCGCTTTTTCCTAGAAAAAGAAAAAACATGACCGCAAAGCTTTCGCTTTGCGGTCATGTGTCTTTTGTTGCCGAAAAAGATGCAGCCTTGAAAGCCTTGCGGCTCAATGGATTCAGGGTTTTGCGCAACTTGTGTTTTTGTTTTTCTGCGCTTTTTTCAAGCCATTTCCGAACCCCTATATGACATACTGACAAAGCCGTGTGCAAACAGAGGCGAAAAAAGGGCCGTGCGTCAGCACAGCCCTTTGTCTTACTTCAGTCTTATGATCTGCTCATATAGCATGGCATATCTTTTCTCGATCACCATATTGCTGTGATAGTGGCCGAAGAACCAGTACTGGAAGGTACATTTCTGACGCACTTCGTCGAAGAACTCGGTCAGTGCGTCTTTTTTGAACATTCCTGCGCTGAACACATCCTGTATGCTGGAGGGGCAGCAGTGGCTGATGGTGTAATCCACATTCCAGTGGACACGCGCTAGATTTGCTCTGGCTTCCAGATATTCCGCTTCGCTGGGCAGTTCCTCGGCCCACCAGGAACGACGGTTCACACGAAACAGCGCACCGCGCTGTTCGAGTTGCTGGAACTTTTCCTCGAAGTCAGGATCGTCCGGTTCCAGGATGCCGTCCTGGATATCATGGGAGGAAGCGCCGCCCATGGTAAAAAACTTCCTGCCATTGAGCTCATATACCTGATCTCGCATGAGGTGCAGAACGGAGGGACGTATCCTCTGGATCTGTCCACCATGCCATTCTTCTTTGGGGTAGTCTTTGTAAGCGTCATAGTTTTCGTGGTTCCCAAGCACAAATGCAGTAGTGTATGGCCGGTCCTCCAGCCAGTCCAGTCCTGCATCATCCCGTGGGTCACCGTGCCAGATTCCACCAAAATCTCCACAGACCAGAACCAAATCTTCCTTGGTCATGTGTTCCTGCTCGTAGAAGATGTCCGGGCGGAAGCGGCGGAAATCTCCGTGTGTATCCCCTGTAATAAATATTTCCATAAGTAGTTGCTCCTTGTTTCCATTTTAGCACATGGTCTGCTCGATCTCTACATCACTGTATCGGAATTTGATTCGAATTGTCTCCGCGTCGACTACGGTGATCCGCTCAACCAGCTGCCGAACAATCCCGTCATCATACTGTTGGAAGCCACTGAGGTGTTCCTCCAGGTAAGCTGTTAACTCTGCCATACGTGAGTCCTCGCTGATCCTGTTGGCCGCTTCCGTCTTTACTGCATCGATCCGCGCCTGCAGGTGCTGCTTTTCTTCCAGCAGGGTCTTGAGCTGCTCCGTTATCGTTAGGTCATCCATATTGGCCAGAGCCTGATCCAACAGTGTATTCTGCCGTGCGGTCAGTACTTCCAGTTCGTGTTCCAAGTCCAACAGGTCGTCGCCATCTCCTCCTGGGACACATACCATTCGGAGCGTTTCTGCAAGTTCTTCCTGCAGGCCATTGCTTGCTTCGACTACCCGGTTGAGCGTCGTGAGAATAGCGGCATGCAGTTTGTACTCCTCTACGGAAGGCGACTCATGGCAGTATTTTTTCCCAAACTCCAGCCGGGAGACGCACCGCCAGACGATCCGTTTGACGCCGTTTCTGGCCCAGGTACACCGCTTATAGGGGGAACCACACTCCCCACAGACCAGCCGTTCACTGAGCGCATACTTGGCGGAATACTTGCCCTGTTCTGTTTTTCCGCTTTTCTGCAGAATCTTTCGCTTGCTGGTCCGCCGTGCCATCTCCTCCTGTACCCGCTGGTAGATGTCCCGCGGGATGATAGCAGGGTGGTTGTCCTTGATGTAATACTGCGGCAACTCGCCGGTATTCTTCTTGACCTTCTTGCTGATGCAGTCTGTGGTAAAGGTCTTTTGCAGCAGGGCATCCCCTACATACTTTTCGTTGGTGAGGATGTTATGCACGATCTGATGGGACCATGCTTTGACACCCTTTGCGGTGGCGATCCCATCTTGGGTAAGTTCTCTCTGGATCTGGCCCTCACTGCAGCCCTCCAGGTACCGGCGGTAGATTCGCCGTACCACCTCGGCCTCCTCCGGTACGATCTCCGGTTTACCGTCCGCTCCTCTTTGGTAGCCCAGCATGGATCTGTAGTGGAAGTTGACCTTTCCTTCTTTCATTGCCATACGGATGCCCAGCTGGATATTGGAGCTGAGGGATTCGCTCTCGGCCTGGGCAAATCCGCTGAACAGGGTGATGAGGAACTCGCTGGACTCTGTCAGCGTATTGATATTTTCCTTTTCGAAGATAACCCCGATCCCCCTGGCCTTCAGCATCCGCACCGTCTCCAGGCAGTCTACGGTGTTCCGGGCGAAACGGGAGAGAGACTTTGTGAGGATGAGGTCGATCCCGCCCCGCTTGCAGGCGGTGATCATCCGGTTGAATTCTTTTCGCTTCTTCATACTGGTCCCGGTGATCCCCTCGTCCGCGAAGATCCCGGCCAGTTCCCAATCCGGGGACTCCTCAATTTTCTGGGTGTAGTAGGCTTTCTGGGCGGTGTAGCTGTTGATCTGCTCCTCACTGTCGGTGCTGACCCGGCAGTAAGCCGCCACCCGCTGCCTGCCGTGGAGCCTCGTCTTGTTGCTTGCTACATTGGACCGTGATGCCGGAATGCGGTGGATGGTGCGTTCCAGTGATGATTGTTCCATTTTGCTGTCCTTTCTGTTCCTAATCAGAAGTGTACGGTGATTGCGTTATCTGTTCCGATTATGATATGGGAGACCGTTCGTTCGAAGCGTTCCCAGTCGATTTGGTCGGGCTGCGTTTGGCTTACAGCCGTATCCACACCATCATCACAGCAGGCATACCGGGCAGCTGCCCCTTGCAGGATGTGGGAGAGAGCCTCCTTACCGTCTCCTGGCTGTTCCAACGCCCGGTTAATGGCATTGGCCAGGCGAACAGCCTCCGCAGAGGGCGCGTATGGCTTACATATGGGTTTTTCATGTGCCGCAAGCTGCCGTGCCGTCTGCGCAAGCAGTTCCTCCTTCCCGACAACAAATGCGTTTCTGCAGGCAGAACATTTCAGATGGACGTTTCCGGTATGCCCGATTGGCCCTCCGGTTCGGAGCAGGCGAGTCTGACAGCATCCGCTTCGCAGCTTTTGCCATAAGCCATCCGATTCCGTCCGGCGTGGAAACTTCCCACTTGTCTTTTCTGAGATCTTTTCCTGCACTTGCTGGAAGGTATCTTGGTCAATAATGGGTGGGTATCCATTTCCCCCGGCATAGCGAGAGTTTTCCAGTATTCGCTTGATTTTGTGCTTGTTCCACAGCGGCGATTCCTGAGAGAACGGGATGTTGTCCGCATTCATCCGGTCTGCCAGTGCCTGATAGGATAACCCGGCCAGATAGGTGGTAAATATATTTTGAACAGTGAGTCGTTCCTCCTCCTGGATGACCAGATCGCCGTGTATGATCTGGTAGCCATACAATATCTTCCGATTTGCCATTGCCTACGCCTCCAGCGTCTCTTGGAATTCAAATCCGCCATATAGTTGAAAGCGGATGGTGCTCTGGGTATCTACAACGATTCGTTCCACCAGCTTGGTGAACAGGATTTCGTCAAAGCTGGACAGAGTCTCTGGTCCGTTCCGGATGGTATCAATCGTTAGGCGAATTGCATCGACCTGCTCATCAATATCCTCATTGCAAAGCAGCTTTCGTCTCTCCCGTCGTAGTTCTGCCAGCTTGGCATTGAGTTCCGCCTGCTTTGTGGATAAGGCAGCCTTGTCCAGGAGACCTGCCGTGTGCTGCTTGGTGAGGTGGTAACTCTGCTCGGATGCCGTGGCGATGGCTGTGTTGACCGCCAGCATGGCCGGGTTGCCGCGGTGCAGGGCATCTGACAAAGTATCCATTTGCCTCAGCACAGGTGCCAGCACGATGCCGTCATGGGTGCGGAGCTTGCGATACATCCGGAGGAATGCCGCATGGATGCTGTCCTCGCTGATCCGTCCGTTGGGGCAGTCGGCAGCTTTTCTGTCATGCTTGCGACATACCCAGGAGACGTATCCAGCTTTCGAAATTCTCCGCATGTACAGCGTCCCACACTGCCCACAGATGATCTTCCGAGCAAGCGGGGTCTGATCATGTGAAATCAACTGCCGTTCTGCCCGCCGCTTCAGCAGTTCCTGAACTTTTTGAAAGTCCTCATAGCCGATAATGGCAGGGTGGGTATGTTCTACATAATATTGATCCGCCTCGCCATGGTTATTTTTCCTGCGATATGGAAATGTGTTGGTTGTGTAGGTTTTCTGGCAGAGGGCATCTCCAATGTATTTCTCGTTTGTTAAGATCTTTCGAATGGTCTGCTGATGCCATTTTTGCCCACCATGAACGGGGGCAGGCCCATTCTCACTTAACTCCTGGGCGATCCACTCAGAGCTATATCCTCTAAGATAGGCTGCAAAAATCCACTTTACGATCTCTGCCTGATCCTCTACGATTGTAAGATTCTTACCATCAACGATTTGGTAACATGATGACCGGTAAACGAGTAAAATCCTGATTATAGGACAGCAAGAATTATAATGTAGTAGGGGTAGCATGGTACTACCAGAATGAAAAACGAGGTACGTGGAATGGCAGACAAACATATCATTGATGCAATGTGGGATGACTCGCCCATTGATGTTTCTACTGAAGTAAACTTCATTTGGTCCATCGCAAATAAACTGCGTGGTACATACCAGAGCGATAAGTATAAGGATGTCATCATTCCGATGGTCATCATCCGTCGCTTTGAGTGTGCTTTGGCACCCACCAAGGCTAGGAGCCCAATTTGCCTTTGGTCTGCCCATGGGTCTTTGTATCGATGGTGGCCTTGCCCAGGGCCTCGGAGATGTACTTATGGGTGCTCTGCTCGTTGCCGCCCAGATAGAGGATGGTGTCCGAGTTGCCGGGGATGGTTTCCCAGGAGTCCTTGTACAGCTCCTTGATCTGGGCCATGTTCTGAATGATGGTGCTGGAGGAAATGTTGCGGGAACGCATGGTGGCCAATTCACGAGTGTACCCTGGCAGCGGCATAGCCGCAAACTCATCCAATACAAAGTGGACGTGCCGGGGCAGCGCCCCATGATGGATCTGGTCCGCGCTGTAATAAAGCGTCTGAAACGCCTGGGAATAGAGCAGGGACACCAAGAAATTGAAGGTGTTGTCATTGTCCGGGATCACGGCGTAGAGAGCGCATTTCTTTTCTCCCAGGGTATAGAGGTCCATATCGTCGTGATCCGTGATGGCCCGGATCTGGGGTAGGTTAAAGGGGGCCAGACGAACCGCGGCGGAGACCAAAATACTCTTGGCTGTCTTGCCCGCGCTCTGCTTGAATACTTTGTACTGCCGCAGAGCCACGCTTTCCGGGTTCTCCCGTTCTATGGCCTGAAACAGTAAATCCAGGGGGGAGAGATACTCGTCATCCTCCTCTCGAACCTCCGCGTATTCCAGCACCCGCATGACCATGGAGAAGTTCTGCTCATACTCCGGGGCCTCCTGGAACAGCATGAGGATGATGGCCTGGAGGAGCGCCGTCTCGGCTTTGGTCCAAAACGGATCAGATTCGTGGCTGCCCTTTGGTGTGGTAGCCTGGATGAGATTATTAACCAGCTTGAGGACATCTTTTTCATCTCTCAGATAGCGGAATGGGTTATACCCGTCCGACTCCTTCAGGTTGACCAGATTGAGTACTCGGATGTCATATCCCTTGCTTTTCAGCCACCCTCCGGTGGCTGTGAGCACCTCCATTTTCGGGTCGGTGATGACATAATTGGTGTTGGCCTCCAGAATGTTTGGTTTCACATAGCTGCGGGTCTTAGCTGCGCCGCTGCCGCCAATAACCAGGACGTTGAGGGAGCGGCGGTGCTTGTGGGTGTCCAGGCCCAGGCGGACATGGCGGGTCAGAATCTTGTTCTCTTTTTGGCGGAACATGGCGTTGACTTGCCGGGGAGAGCCCCAGGCGGCGGAGCCGTGCTCCTCACCGTCCCGAGTGCGCCGTTGCTCAGAGGTGTAGATACATAGGCCCATGATATAGAGGCCGGTACAGATCAGGATGGACAGCAGGCTTTTGTCTGTCCAATGGATATCCAGCGGGTGCTGGAGCGCCGTTGTCAGATTGGTAAGAAGTTCCGGCAATCCACGCCCCAAGGATTGGGCAATGAGCAATGCGCCCCAGACCACCGGAACATAGAAAAACAGGGCCAGGACAATGTCACCGGCCCTGGAGTTTTGCTTCAGGAAGAATCACCTCCAGACAAAAATGGTAGGTAAGTGTAAAATCAGTCGGTGACTTGAGAGAAAAATACCTTCGCCAAGCTGCAAGAGTCTGAAATAGTACACGATACCTGGTTTAGATGCTGTACAACGCACATGGACTGAGCCAAACAGATGAGACATGAGAAGAATCTTTCCTTCTCATAAATTCTCCACGGGAATACAGAATCCCAAAACTTAGTAGAAATGCAGGCCACCATCTCAATGCGCCGAGATGGCAGACATTTTATTCGTTCAGATATTTAGTGGTTAGCCCGTGCTGGGCAGGGCCGCCCGCATATCTCGGATATGGACATGTCCTGAAAAAGATGATAAAATTGTCGTATATTCTCATATCTTGCAAAAGGCTAAAAGAAAGACCGGGAGGTGGACATTTTTGGAGCAATTGGAAAAACGATTTGAAGCGGCGCAGTTTCATTTTGAATACATTGCCGAAAAACTCAGAGCCGGAGGTTTCCTAGGTCGGGAGGACTTCTCCAAAACCCTGGAGATCCTGGACGCCCAGAGACAGGCACAGGAGACGTGCCTCCAGCAACTGATGCAGGCCGGACTGCTCTCCCCAGACGAGACGGAGAGTTTGTCTCTCCAGCGGGTTCGTGAGCTGGAGCATGCTTGGGAGGAACGGGTCAGGAAGCAGCAAGACTTACACGTGCTGAAGGATGCCTTCCTCTCCATCCAGACGCTGGATCCCACGTTCTGCGAGGCTTTGAACGCTGAGCATGCGCGCCTGGAGGGCCTGAACGATGAGCAACTTATGGCAATGGATCAAGCGGGTGAGTTGGACTGCTACAGGGACTTTCTTGAATGCGTCCAAGCCACTCACTTGGAGTACCAAGATGTGGAGCCCCTATCTGAACGATTCGGATGCCAGCTCGCCTTCGCTCTCTTGGGCAGCAAGCTGGTACTACCTGTTGCGGCTACAACTGGAACCGCCCCGCCCCCGTCGACCGCCGTCTCGGAGTTCGCGCCCCTGCAGGTAACCTCCCCCGAGAATACCCTTGCGGAGATTTCCTTCACCCAGTACGAGCCGGAGTCGGCGTCCACGCTGAATACATCTGCGCTGCTCCCCCCCTTAGCCGACCGCACCCAGTTGGGCGAGTTGGTAGCCGAACGTCAAACAAAACAGTTGAAAGGGGTCAAGGCTTTCCAGCGCTTGGCCTCCAACCCCTGGGATCTGAGAGGCCTGCTATTCATTGCTCGTGAGGCTTGGTCTGGCATATTCTCCTCAGAACTACTTACCCTCCGTGCGCCAAAACAGGTGACTAATCCCACCTACTATGTGGATCTGCTGTTGAAAGAAGGCTATCTTGTTAAGTATTCCCTCAAGGATGCGCCGGAAAGGTGCCTGTACGGGCCGACAGCGGAGGGGACCGAAATTTTTTCGAAAGAAGCTCTGCGAAAGTATTATAAGGTCCGCCCTGCCAAACTGGGCGAAAGCCAGATTGAAAAGGGAGATACTGCAGATTTTCTCCGCCGCTATGAGGCACTGCGGGTCTTCACTACATCCTGCAAGGATTTTTTCCCGGATGACCACCTCCACAGCGACGAGCACCCCCTTTGCCATGCTGTGTGCAGCGCGGGCCGTAGCGGTACAGCCCTGACGCTGTCTCGCAAGGAAGGTGCTCCTCTGGAGTGCATTATCCTCCCATCGGTGCTGTACACCGAAGATGAGGCCGCAGAGCGGCTCGAGGTGTGGTATGCGGATCTCCGGGAAATTGCTGAGCACGCGGCCGACGGGGTGAGCGTCTTCCTGGCCGTGTACGGAGGCGAATCACACGATCCATGGGCCGCATCCCTGAGAGAGAAGATTGGCCTACCGTCCAGTGCCCGAATCTATCTCGGGACGATGGGCGAAGATCTTTTCCGTGACCCGGAAGGACGCGAGGTCTCACTGTCTACCTATCTCAAGGAGCAGTTCTGTGCGCCAGACATGGTGAACGATGCTGCAGAGCCCACGGCTTCCGCCCCGACTGAGGTGGGCTCTATGGTAGATGTTGCCCCCTGTCCTTCCGCGGATCCCCAGCAGGCCATGGATGAGAATAATGAGGATTCCGTTTCGGAGGAAGAGGTTTCGAACATTGAGGCCATGGACGAGGCCAGTGGTAAGCCGATTGTTTGCGAGAAACAGGAGGACAATCAATCCGACACCAGGACATCCCTCCAGGCGGTCGACATCCAAGCCCGCTCGGTCCAGGAAAACGCCCGGCTACTTTTGGATGCCCCTGAGCAGATTGGCTTCGAACCACTCCTGGAACTGTCTGTCCAGATGATTGCCCAGTCTCCGTCCCGGATTGTAGAGGCTGCAGCTTTGCTCCAGTGCCTGGCCGAGTCCCCCCAGCATGGCGATCGAACCCATCAGTTCTACCGGGTATTCCAGCAGTGCATTCAGCAGCCCGGCCGCAGTTACCGTTTTAACAGCCAGGAGATCAACGACCAGCAGAGCTATATAGTACCCATAGAGGGTCTGTCTTTTGCTGTCCCCCTGCACGGCCTCTATCAAGCCATGGTCTTGACCAATCTCCTGTGGGCCATGGTATTCCCCTCCACCGCCTATGATCATAGCCTCTACAACAACGCCGATATGGTGTTGGGCGATGGTTTGGAGAATGTGCTGGGCGAGGCGTTCCCCACCGTCAAGCACCTCGTGGACCTTCTGCGGACGGACCTCAAGGACCTTTCCTTCCAGTACGACGGGCTTGGATTCTCTGCAAGTGTTATCAGCAGTTTGGCCAACACTGGCGAGCGAGAGCGCTCCCGGCAGGCCCTGAGCCGGAAGGCTGAGGATTTACGGCGAACACCCACCAGCACAGTACGGATTACTGGTCTAGAGACCTGCCTGAAACGAATGGTCGGCCCCTCCAGCAAGATTGGTCACATGATGAGCATCTTGGCGGAGGACAGGGCCGAGGAGGCTACCCGACTTCAACGGCAGTTGGAAGAGGACCTCGGGTTGGAAGAACTGAAAATCAGCGACGCCTGGCTGAATCAATACATTGATTCTGTTTGGACAGATCTGAGGCGAGAGGACCCCGAGATCAAGTTGAAGCAGTTGGACAACGATTCTCCAGCCCAGCGGGTGTGCAAGAAAGCATTGACCGACCGGCTGCAGGTCATTATTGAGTGGGTGACCGTCAGTAAAAACAATCAAGGCACCAGCTTCCCGAGGTTCCGCAACCAGTACGCTCGCCTCTGGAACCAACTGAAACTCTCCTTACAAGAACTAGACACGCTGTTGTGTCAAGCCCGCCAGGTCGACTGTTGGACGCGAGCCAGTCAGACCGTTCTGGATCTCGGTATTCAGCGGATGCTGGACGCCCTGGAGCATGTACAAGCGAAGAACAGCGTTCTGTTCTATCAGGATCTCTGGCATACCCCGGAGCTGATTCTGGATACTTCCGGAGAGATGGTCATCATGCCAGAACTCTACGCAATTCCTGGCCTAGAGCCTTGGGTGGCCTGCCTCCGCAGTACGGCAGCCGAACCGGAGACGCCTCAGCAAATTCTCAGTCATATCGGTGATTATAAAGATGCACGCTGGTACCGAAACTTCGGCATAGAGGCTCTGTTATGTCGCCTCCTGGGGCAGACACCCCCGGACCGTAGCGAGGAGTGCCATGCGGCTGGCGTATCAATGGAAGAAGACATCCGGGAGTTCGAGGGCGGAATCCGTCTGGACCGGGCCTACGGCAGACTGCAGGAACATACTGTGGAGACAGCTTTTACCGCACTGCAGCGAGTCAAGGATGTCTACTTAAAGACCCGCGACTTTGCTGGATTCCGCCTATTTATGTCCCATATGCGGCAGTTGCTGGACCGTCAGATTGCCAAACAGACGAGAACCTACCGCTCCCGCCTAAAGGCACTGACGCAACAACCTGAGTACGCCAGTTCTCCATGGCTAGAAGCCATTGAGATGGCTCTTGATGGTGGCTATCTGAGCACAGCGGATGCCTATATCAACGCCATGCAAAGTGGCGAGGCTGAGCTGCCCAGTAGTGTCAGGAGCGGCCAGCTCGGAAAAGACTTCCTTGCCGAGTTCCAGGCGGGAGAAGATGCCTACTATCAGGTCTGCCAGCGGCACAGTGGCAATGCCCTGGCTAACTGGGGAAGTAGCGCACTGGAGAGCATGGACAAGAAATTCCAGCACTGGAGTTCTCCCAATGAGCGCGCCAATAGTTTGCCTTGGCTGAAAAGTTGGGTCAAGCGCAAAAACGCCCCCGATGGACCTGAACAAGTTAGGGGCATCCTCCGTGGGCTGGGCTTCTCTGTGCAGAATGTGACCCGGAGAGATCGCGGGACTCATCGGATGCACGAGTGCTACCTAGTGGATGCTGATAGGGTATCCACTGGATTGAAGGACTACCCCCATCCAGTCTACAAGTTTGGAACTGAGCTCAGCACCCCAATGAATGTGGTCTGCCTCTACGGTTGCCAGGGAGTTTCTACCCTGATCCAGGTCATGACCAATGAGCTTCAAATGGATGGTTCCACTATTGTCCTCATGGACGGATCCCTGACTGCCTCGGACCGGCGGCTCCTGGCTCAGAAGTTTAAGACCGACACCAGCGGTCAGAGCCCATTCCTGCTCATCGACCGCGTGTTGGCCCTATATCTGGCCTCTGTGGATCGCGGCGACCGGCAAGTTGCCATGCTACGTTGTACTCTCCCGTACACCTTCGAGGTGCTCTACGGCAGCGGCAGCGGCGCAGTCCCTGAGGAGATGTTTATTGGTCGTATGGTGGAGATGCGGGAACTGCGTAGCGAGCAAGGTCCCAGCCTGGTGTACGGCGGCCGTCAGTTGGGTAAGACCGCTCTACTGAACCGGGTCAGCAAGACATTGCATGCCCCCGAACGCAAAGCCTACTCCTTCTGCGTTGATGTGAAGGACTCCGGGATCCAAATCCTGCTGGAACGGGTGAGTCAGAGGCTCATCCGTCTGAAACTAGTTCAGGAGGCCTGTTCATCTCTGGAGCAGTTGTGTGATACCCTGCAAAGCCTCTATGAGGGCGGGAAGGTAAGTTCCCTGCGTATCTTTGTGGACGAGGTGGATTGCCTCTTCGAGGAATTCCAACAGGATGACTATGAGGCGCTACGGCCATTCATCAATTTGCGCGACAGCACCAAGCACAAGGTGAAATTTGTCTTCGCCGGGACCCATAATGTGGCCGCCACAGATATCGCCGAGAAGGATAACAATAACCTCCTTCACATGGGAAAGCCTCTATGCATAAAGCCGCTGTCTAACAACGACGCCATCGATTTGATTCAGATTCCCATGTCCTATCTCGGCTTCAAGATTGGAATGCCCCAGATTGAACTGATCCTTTCCAACACCAACAGCTATCCCGGCCTGATCCACATGTTTTGCAATGCGCTGATTCAAGCTGTGTGCCGGGACCAGAGTCAGCTCTGCTCCGAGGGCGGCAACTATCCGCCTTACCTTATCTCTGATGTCCAAATGCAAACCGTCTTCCGGGAGCAGGACATCCGCAAGGAGATCGGTCAGCGGGTCATGGCCACCATCCGGCTGAACCGCAAGTACAAGACTGTCTCCTACCTGCTGGCTCAGATGATCTATGAGGACCAGGAGAAGGACCGCCGACAACTCTTCGGTTACACCGCACTTGATCTGATGTCGTACAATCAGAAGTTAAAGATCCCTTCGCTCCTTGATATTAAGGTGAAGGATCTGAATACCCTCATGGAGGAAATGGAGAACATGGGTATCCTCTGGAAAAACCGAGAGACCCAGCAGTTCCGCTTCCGCCAACAGGATTTCCTGGAGTTCATCGGAAGCAGCGAGAAGGTCCAGGATGCCCTCCTTGAGCTTTTGGATGAGGAGGATGCGCACTTATGATTGCTGATGCCGTCACACTTTGGTGGGAGACCATGGCCGGCCCCCAGATTCTAATTCGACGGATTGCTGACGCTCTTTCCGAAGGGAAGAGCGTCCTCCTGCGGTCTTCTGGGCGCCTACCCTGGCAGGAGCAGATGCGGGATATTCTATCACATCAGCTCAGTTCGGCCACCATCGAACACGCTGAGCTGAGTTCTGGCACGCCCCAGCAACTCATCCCCCAGTTGCTAGGACAGTTGCGCCGGACGAGAGCCAGCATATGCCCCCTGGAATACAGGGCGCAGCTTACCTACTTGCTGGACGAGCATATTTTCCAGGGCAGCGTAGTATGGCTCCATCTAGCCACCGGTTGTGACCTCCGTCCAGCTGTCCATCTGATTTCGGACTTCAGGGGCAAAGGACTTGAGCGTTCCGGCTGCTTCGTCCTAGCAGTTCCGGACCAGTTCTCTCTCCCCAGGCTCTCTGGCTCTGTGGAGGTGATCGACTGCAGCGAGGCCGTCCATTTCGGGGATGTGCGCCTCTTTGCCAGCATCCTAGCTGACATGCAGCCCGGTCTTCCGGAGGAGTTCCGTCTCTATGCCGCCCAGTTGGCAGCCCACCTGGCTGGCCTGAACGGCGAACTGGTTCCACCCCTCCTCCAGTACCTGCGCCCCGACCAGGAGCCGGCTGAGAGCCTTAAAGAAATCCGGCACGACATACTGGTGGACCCCAGCCTTCTTCCTGACCCAGCCAGGCTGGAGCAGTCGGTCTGGAAGGCCCAGATCCAGACAGTGTTCGCCGACATTGAGATGGCCCGGCTCCGAATCGTCTCCGACTGGTCAGATGCAATTGAAGATGCCCTGGAGACCGAGTACTGGGAGCCCCAGAAAAACCGTACGGGTTTTATCGAGCAGATGGGTGAGCGACTGACTGAAGCTGAAGGTGTGGAACTGGGGACACTGGTACGCATGATGGCGCTGCGACGTAAGGAGGACCACAACCAGTATCTGCTCTATATCCCCGACGAGCAGACGCGGGAATGGATCTGCTTTCTTCGAACCTGCCGCAACAAACTGGCCCACCATGTTCCCTGCCCCCAGGCAGAAATGTCCCAGCTTCTATCTGGTCTTGCCGCCCAGGAGGAGCCTTGTACAGGCGTGCCGCAAATCCTCCAGCACTGACCCCATCCCAGTTTTAGAGCTGTTGAAGATAGGGTGGGTCAAAACAACAGAACAATCAGACAGAAACAGGGAGTTGTTAAGTATGGCAGCTCCCTTTTCTGTTGCTTTGATGTAGAAGTGCAATTTTATACCTGGAGCTTTGAGAGTTACAACGAAGAGGAGTGAGCAGATGGATTCGTCTGCTCACTCCCCCTATTTACGGTGTGATGATAACACACGGAATGTGCTGTTGTTTGGCATAAGCGATGGTATTTCTGGTTCCGCCGCTCTCACCCGTATAGGCCGCGATCACCCGTCCGGAGTGATCTACCATCCATTCATTGCGGCGCTGGTATGCGGAATAGGAGAACTCCTGACTAATACAGCGCACCAGATCTGCGTGCCGTATCACCTCCACATAACGACTAGTCCAAGACGCACTCCAATGAAGTCCAAAATTTTCATACGGAAGTGCGCAGATCAGCTTCAGTCGGTCATCTGATACTCTGCGTTTAAGAACCAGCTCTGCCGCGCAAATATCCACCCCCTTTGCCATCCCTGAAATAAATGTAGTAAACCCATCCTCTATCGCTCGGTCGATTTCCAGTCCTAATCGTACACATAGCTGTTCTTCTGAGATGTTCAGCTTTTCTGGTCTGTGTCCCGTAAAGCAGCAACGATGCTGCCGTAGTTCTTGCTCATGCATAAACCACTCCTCCTTCGACATAGACTATAACATTATCTAATGCAATAGTCTATATCCTTGAGTGAGCAATTCCTTATTATCTAACCATAACATTAGATAATAGGAGCATGAGATATGGTGAAACTGAATGTGTTGGAATTGCTGGAGAAACAGGGCAGGACAAAATATTGGCTCTATAAGCAACTTGGAATGAGCTATCAGAATTTCAACCGCATGGTGAACAATGAAACTCAGTCTATCAAATTGGAGCGAATTGAAACCCTGTGTTTATTGCTAAACTGCACACCAAATGATTTGTTTTTAATCGATTGTGAGTGTGAACATACGCCCCAACCGTAGGGGTATTATCTCTGCTTGGGGCGTCCTTTTTGTTTGCTTCTGGCCGGAGCCGCTTTGTGCTGCCGATTCAGCTGTTCCCGGTATCCCTTCAGCTGTGCCAGAACAGAGGGGCGCTTATGAGTCGTCTCCGTACTGATTTTGCTCTTGGAGATACTGGAGCTGCCGCTGATACCGGCCAAGTCGAACTCCGACCGAGACTCTTTTTTTGGCGTTCTTTCCTCCCGGATCACGGAATCCCGCATGGGGGCTTGCTCCTTGGCTGGTGTACTCTGGCGATCCTGCGGAAGGTATCGGATGCGCTCAAAAATGAGATTGGCTCGCTCCAGCTCTGTGACTGGCATGGCCACATCTACCACCTTGCCCCGCCCATCTGAATCCCGGATGACAGAAAACAGGATCTTCTGTTTGACCGCTCTCTGCTTGAATGCCTGATACTGTTCCGGCGACATGGGGAACATTCGGATATCCCGTGTCTCCCGGAGCATTTTTCCCATGTTGACCTTCCCGGATAGGGTCTTGTGATGCTTTGCCAAAGCCAGCGTGATGGCCAGTAGATTTTTGAGAGCAGATGCACCCAACCGAACTGTCACTTCTGTGCCGGTCAACATCATGCGAACCATCTGGTCGGCAGCCTCACCGCCTCCGATGTTCATCGTGCTCCACCTCTTTTCCTCTTGTTTCAGTTTTGCGGATATCTTCTTCCATCTGCTTACTTGCCGTCTGGATTTCCCGGCACAGGGCCAGCTTTTTGCGTTCTGCGCGGATCTGCCGGTTTAGCTCGGCAAGCTGGTTATACACCTCCGTTTTTTCTTGTGTCAGATGCTCAGAGGGGATGCCGCACCGTTCCAATAGGCGCACGGCTTGCATGTAGCGGGCAAACTCTTCCTCCATGCCGGACAGCCCCTTCTCATAGCATACCTTGGCCGGTGCCAGGGCCTCCACATCCGCCAGGGCGTCGTACAGCGCCTGCCGCTTCTTTTTGCGCACATTGAGGATGGTGCGCTGCTTCATCAGATCGGCCAGTGTTTCCTCTGTGCGGCTTTGATAGGCGGTCATTTCGTCAGTGGTGGAAATGTTGTTCTCTCGCAGGAAAGCAAACTGTGTCCGGTACTGCTCAAATTTCATGACTTCCTGCCGCAGGTGCGGCGTCATCCTGGGGGGATACTGTCGCTGTTCGATTTTTCCCAGCAGGTAGAGATAATGAACGTACAGGGCCAAAAAACCCGTGTATTTGGGGTGTCTGCGGTAGGGACGAAACATGGGCCTGTCAGAAAATGCGGCCCGTTGACCTGTCTCGATTTCCTCCAAATTGCCCAGGATGGCGGCACGGATACCGTTCTCTGTGAAGGTGGCATTTTTTCTGCCTGGATACTGAAACCGCTCCTGGCCCCGCAGACGGAATCCCAGACGGTTTCCGTAGCGGATCTCGTAGCCCTTGTGCTCCATGAGCAGGAAGAAGTGCCCCAGGTCATTGGCGTCCTCAATGGACTCCCGGAGATCCGCCTCCAACATGGAGCGGAAGGTGGGTTGACCTTTGGATTGACGCAGCCACTCCACATAGCTCATGGATTTGGAAGTCTCTCCGGATAGGATCACAGAGAGGCCGTGCTCCCGGCACAGCCGGTCTGAGATGGCCCGGATCTGGCAGTAATAGCTTCTGGCATTGCTATGATATTTCTCGCCGGTGTCCGCGTTCACAGAGTTGAACACAATGTGCGAATGGATATGCCCCCGATCCACATGGGTGGCAATTACCGCCTCGTAACCGTCCAGATGCTCCGCAGCGAAAGTCTTGGCAATTTTCAGAGCCAGCTCGGGAGAGATTTCACCGGGCTTGAAGGACTGGACAATATGGTAATACTGGACGCCCCCCATGTTTTCGGTGTCCCGTTTCGTCTCCAGCATCTGACGGCATTCCCGGCCTGGCTCACAGCCCTGATGGGCGGTGAGGATCTTCTGCTCCGTCTTATCGTCGTTGAGGATGTAGTCGATCCCGATATCCAGCCGACCTTTTCGGGCCAGGATCTTGGTGACAGCCATTACGGATTGGCCACCTGGTACATCAACTCATAGACTTTATCCAGCAGGAACAGTCCACGCCTGGCATCCTCTGACGTGGCGATACCGGCATTGACGCTGCGGGCGATCTGGTTGATGTTATTGCCGATGTGATGGATCTCCGTGCGGAGGTCTTTGATTTCCTGGGAGGGTCTGGCCCGGATCGGAGTCCCGTCGATGAGCCGGACGATATAAGCTCGTTTACACAGCCCGCAGAGTTTGGCCTGACGACAGAGCTGCTGATACTGCTCCGCCGTCAGCTCGATGTGCAGATGGTGTTTTTCTTTTGGGAGCCCCAAGCGTGCCTCCTTTCTGCGGCTCTGCCGCAAACCTTCCGCCTGCAGGCGGCATTGGGGTCAGGGGTTTCCCCTGCAAGCGCGCAAAATGTACATTTGCGCTATGCTTGCCCAACGCCGCCCCAGGCGGCGTTGGCTCGGCCCCGCCGAAGCGGGGCCTTTTCTCATGCGGTAGGTGGTTTATGATCTGGGCAGGCAGAGCCTGCCAACTCATCGAAAAAGAAAAATCACCGCTCTGGGCCAGAGCGGTGACGCCTACCTTGCAGGCTGGAGTGCTCAATATTCCTCTGACATGATCATCTCCATACAAGGGTGTCTATGTTAGCACCCTGAAGGTTAAAAAATCCGGGCAGGGGGTCTAATGCGACACCCTGCCCAAACTATGATATATTATCAGAAAACTCATCAAGGACAATCGGCAGACAGTACGCCGTCACGCACCCTGGGCCAGTTCCCGCTCAATCCGTTCCTTGGACAGGGCGGCGTAGGCATCCGTAACCTCAATGCCGGTGGCGGAGTAGCCCTCCAGCACAGCGGCCAGCACTGTGCTGCCGGAACCGGCAAAGGGGTCCAGAATATGTCCGCCTGGCTCAGTGATTTTTACCACATCCCGCATGAGTTGCAGGGGCTTTTCCGTCAGGTGGATGCGGTTCTGGGGATTGCCATACTTGAATACGCCGGGCAGACAGGGGACAGGTCTGCTGATGGGCATATCTCCGTTGGAACCCCAGACAATGTACTCAGCCTGCTGGCGGAAGCGGCCCTTCTGAGGACGGCTGTTGCCTTTGTCCCAGACAGCTGTGCCGCGCCAGATCCACCCCGCCCACTGGAGCGCATCGGTGGCCGCGGGGAGCTGCCGCCAATCGATGAACATGCACACAGGGGCACCGGGTTTACAGACCTTGCGGGCGTCATAGAGCCATTCAGCGGCCCAGCGGGTCCAGGATCGCTGATCCTTGGAGTCGCCGTCAAAGGGAGGGGGCGCGCTTTCCCCCATGCTGGAATATTTCTTGTCGGTGGACTTGTTTTTCTCTGCCTGGGTCCGGCCTCCGGAGGCATAGGGGGGATCGGTGATGACTGCATCGAAGGTATTTGGGGCGAAATTGCGCAGGATCTTCAGTGCGTCGCCGTGGATGATCTCCCAACCGGGGCGGATTGCGGTGGTGCTATCGCTCATAGGCATGTTTCTCCTTTTTCCTTTTGGATGGATTTTGCGGTATGGGCAATTCTGTCTCTACATATTCGCTGATGATGCTCAGCGCCTCATGGTAGGACAAACTCCCGCTGAGTCATCTTTCTGCCATTTCGTGCACTCATGCGTTCTAGGCACTGTTTGATCCGCTGGAACAGTTCCTCCGGGATTTGGAAGGCCATCGTCCTGCTGCCATTGTTCGCCATAGTCGTCTTACCTCCATTTTCTTTCATCTCGTAGTATTCCATGAGTAACTCGGTAATGTACTGGCCGGTGGTCTGTTCCCGCTGCTCCCGCTCACCGCATACCTTGGCGTGGAGTTCCAGTGGGATCTGGGCGCATAAGTTTTTTGTCTCCGCCATTCCTGTCGGCCTCCTTCTTGTCGTTTGCAACGCAAGTATAGCCGGAAAGCCAGGGAAAAGCTATTACCAACACCATCAAGGAATGGCGAACAGACGAAGCATAAGCACTAAAAGGAACAGTGCTGCGGGGAATGAAAAAAGCTGCCTGTGGGCTTCAGGTATTCTGAGGCCAACAGGCGGCTTGATTTTTCTTCTTGCATGCCCTGGCCGAATGCGGAGGAGTTCGAAACACTCACTTCCCTAAAAACTGGATTTTGCATCACCCCCAGGGCCCTTCTTTGAAAAAGTTTGCTCTGACTTCTAAAATTAAACTTTTTTGTGCTGATTTCCTCTAAAACCTTTTAAAATAGAAGAAACACCGCACTTCTGTGCGGTGTTTCTTCCGTGTATCTTTTTTGTCTACACATTTTGGAACACTACACCAATCTGGATATTTTCTGTCGTGCTATATTGCCCCGAGCCTAACAGTGTTTTGTTGTTATCTTGCGAATGTTTTCCCCTGCTGCCCTTGACCAGGTATTTCATACATATTAAAATGATAGGTGCTTAGGCCCCTGACAAGTTATTTACATGCTACTAAGCTACTTCTTATTGCATGTGGATATAAATTTCATTAAAAGCGTAA
>OGHJ01001644.1_pt1 | contig 22713 bp, 12 predicted proteins | sample 1571351 | NCBI WGS metagenome assembly OGHJ01 (sample SAMEA2582037, study PRJEB24529) | metagenome | biome: Human gut stool | place: China | collected 2011 | reverse complement strand
TTCTTACCTCTTCGATAACGATAAGATTTGCCGTATTTCCGCCGTATTTTGCAATAAAGCTAACCCTGCCCGACTTCAAATCGGCAAGATTTTTTATGTCATAATCGGGCGCAAAGCGTTTATTGTAAATAACATTGCAGTATTCATCGGTTTTTACGCTCTTTTCGCTTCTGCCGTCCTGATAATACACACGCGAGTCCGAAACGGAGTTGATACTGTCGTTTGCGACATTCACCGCCTTGTCAATGTCGGTGTTATACATAATAAGAAAATCGGGAGTTGACGAGGTGTGTGACTGCTTTTTGTAAAAATATCCGACATATCTTCCGATATAATTAAAATAATCGTCACATCCGCCCATATAACTTTTACCGCCGATAATCACACCGCCGTTAAGGCTCTGCGCACCGTAATCCGCGGTGATTTCGCCGATTGCATCAACATATCCTTCGTCAAAATAAATGTCAAAATATTTGTTTAAATATGTTTCGTCTTTGTCCTGTTCATACTGAATAAAACTGTTGCTTATAACGTCGGTGTTAATCACTCTTGACATAAGCGCGTTGTAAATCATTTCAACGGCGTTTTCAAACGTCAGCGTTCCCGATGTTATGCTTACGTCATTTAAATCGAGCATTTGTGCAATTCTCTGATAACCGGCACTGTAACCGCCGATATTTAACGCATATTCTTTAAGTCCCATAGCGTTTATAATCATTGCCGACGCCTGTTCGTATGTGATAATTTCGTCGGGCAGAAAATTGTTTCCGCCGACTCCCGAAATTATATTTTTTGCGCGTGCCTCGCGGATTTGCGCATATGCCGTGTGCGACGGCAAAACGTCGTCAAAATCACTTGTCTGCGCATCCCCTGCAGGATAAACGCTGAGTCCCAGCGCCATTTTGAGAAACTGCGCACGCGTTATGGGTTCTTCGCTTTGTGCAATGTCGGCCGGCATCAAAATGCCCGTTTCCTCCAAAATCTGCACCATTGCGTCATATTCGCTCATCGCACAGGCATTGGCGCAGATAAACACCGCCGTAATGAGAGTGCAAATAAATATGATGTGCTTTTTCATATTATCCAACCTTTCGGTAATTTATTTTACTGTTATTTAGCCGAAAGAAAGTAATCCGAACCCCGATTTTGAGAGGCGGATTTTCGCTTTCGGCTAACCGTACGTTTACAGTCCGAGCGCGGTGCACAGAATTTTTGCCGCCTCTGCCCTTGTAAGGTTTTTAAACGGCACAAACATATTGCCGTCATAGCCTTTTATTATGCCTTTTTCGGCAAGATAACCGACTGCGGATTTTGCATAATCCGAAATTTCACCGTTGTCCGCAAATGGTGTTTCCGAAAACTCGGACATATCCTTGTTAAGCGCTCTTGCGATTATAACCGCCGTTTCCTGCCTTGTTATGCTGTCGTTCGGTCTTATATAGCCGTCAAAGCCGAGCGCAAGCCCGTTTTGCACCGCGGTGATTATAAAATCGGCAAACCAGTCGTTTTGCGAAACGTCTTTAAATGAAATTTCATCTCCCGTTTGCTTTAAGTCAAAAGCCGATGCCGTCATCTTCAAAAATTCCGCTCTTGTAACCGTGCCGTCGGGGTTAAACGTGCCGTTGCCGTAACCCGAAATTATCTTTTTGCCGTAAAGCTCTGATATATAGTCAAATGCCCAGTGATTTTTGCCAACGTCGTCAAATATTTGCTCATTTCCGCCGTTTTGGCCGGGCACAATATTCGTCGGCGTGTTAACCTTTACCTTGTTTGACGAACCGCCTCCACCCGACGACGGCGAACGTCCCGTATCGGACTCGGAGATGTTGTTTACAAGATATTCGACGCGCTTATCAAATGCCGTTTTAACCTCGTCCGGCGTTTTAAAATTCTTTCCGTAAAGCGCTTTTGCAACCTCATATGCCGATACCTTTGCGTAATCGCCCTCTAAATCAAGACCGAAAACGTCATCATTGTATTTTTCCGCAATGTCGGTGATTTCCGACTTTTCCGCACTGTTGATACTGCAAATCGCATATGTTGTTTTATATATTTTCTCCGTCGTTTGATTTGTAAAAAGCGTCAAATTCTCTTTCGACAAAAGATAATCAAATTCTTCGTTGTATTTATCAAAATTTTCAATGTCCGAAATTTTGTAATTTTCCTCCGACGCATAGTTAAGAACATCTGCATTGTTTAAGATTTCGTCAAAATATTTTTTGTCCGCACTGTTTATCACCTTTGCCGATGCGCACGCCTTTTCAAAAGCGTCCTCGGCATCTGAAAGCGATTTGAAATTCTCCTTGTTTTTACTGCACAGAAAAATGCGCTCGCTGTCGGCTTTGTTTTCGTTGTAAAGCTTATGATTTTCAAAATCAATGCCGATAATGTTAAGGCGCGAATATTCTTTCATTCGCTCAATCAAAGCGGCTGACTCCGTTTCGGCGTTTAACTGCGCGGTGAGGTTTTTGTTTTCCGCGTCGTCAACGTAATATCCGCTGTCAAGATAAACCGCCGTTGTGTTCTTTCGTGCGCCGACGTATGCTTTGAGTGCACCGCCTGCCGTATCGGATGCGTCAAATTTTGCATTAAGCGAAAATTCCTTATCGGAATTTACATATTTTTGTTCAAGCGCGATAAGGTTTTGGTTTTTGTCAAACACCGCAAAGGTTATATCCTGATTTTTAACGGCGCTTTGCATATTTCCCTCAAGCGCGATTGTTTTTTCTTCGTTGTTTATTCTGTAACGCGTCACAATCGGCACTGACGCAAAACCGTCGTATTCAAAGGACGGTGCGCTTTCATACGAAACCGTGCCGTTTTCATAAATTACCGCAGATGTGCAGGGCGCAAAGCTTATCATATCCGACCACACATATGCTTTGAAAACAAGCCCGTCCGCACTTGTGTTTTCGGGAAATTCAAGCGTCAGCGTCTTTGACGTTCTGCCGTTTTCAAGCAAAAGATTTTCCTCATATGCACTGCCGAGCAGAGTGCCGTCTTTACCGTACATTCCCAAAATTACGCACACATTTTTACTGCCCTCGGTGTTGATAAACGAAAACTCCGCGTCAAGCGACGACGCGCTTTCGGAAAAGTTTACGGGAATGAAAATCACGCCGTCCTCCGCTTCGAGGGTGTAGCTTCCGAACGTGAACACTCTGCCCGAAACACCGCCGTTTACGCCGTACGCCTTTATAACAACATCATTGTCGGTGATTGCTATTCCGTTTCCGTCATAAAGATTTGACGTTTCGTCCGGCTCTGTACCGTCGAGCGTATAATAAATATCCGCTCCCGAAACATTTGAATTAAGATAAATTTTATCGCCGTATTTCACCGTACCGCCTTTTTTGTCCGCACGTATAACAGGCTGACCGTCGTTTTCGTAAACGAGCAAATCGTCAATGTAAATCGGCGCGGTGTTTTCCCACAGTCCGAAGAGCACGCAGTCTATTTTGCCTGCCTCACACGGAACCGTGATTTTTTCGCCGTTTATTTTAATATTTGCATTTGCGCCGTCAAAATCAAATTCAAAATCATTCCAGCCGTTTCGGTCAAAGGGTGCACTTCCGCCTCCGTTTACGTTATATTTTCCCAGCGTATCGGTAGAGCCGAAAACAACGTCCTTTGATGCGGAACGGAATTTTGGGAACTGTGCATAAACGTTGTCGGGCATATATGCCTTAAACTCATAATGAAGATTTTCATAACCCAAATCGGACGCGATATTTTTTGTGGTTGCGGTTAAGTTTTCAAGCATTAAGCACTTGTTTTCGGGATTTGTCGGGTCGGTAACAACACGCGCGCGGTAGTCCGTGTTTGACGGACCGTAGCCGATAAAACCTTTAAACGCGTTATCGCCGATGTCGTATCTTTCAAAATCCTCGTCAATAAATTTTTCGTTCAAACCCAAATCGGGCGGTGTGAATGTATCTTCATAAGGATAAATGCTCACATAATCCAAAAACATTCCTGCGTCTGCTTCGGTTGCAAGGTCTTTGCGAACACTGAAGGTTATGCAGTCAAGACCGCCGGAATTTGTGTCGATTGCCGACGTATATTTAACATTCGGCCCGTTAAAGTAAACATCTGCCGTGCCGTTTTCGGTGTCGAACACCATATATATTGTATCCCACCCGGTTGTAAAATCGGGCCTTTCGGGAATTATATCCGTTTTAATTTTCGATACGGGCTTGTCGCCCTTTAAATTTCTCCACATATACCCGTCGTTAAGACTTGTATACTGGCTTCGCAGCTGTACCGCCGAGGTGCTGACATTTTTTAAATAAACCGTCACAAGCGACATTGACGCAGACGGATTTTTTACCCTCGCCTCAACAACAAACTTACCCTCCGCACTGTTTGACGGCGGTGCAAACTTATACTGCGTAAACGCTTTCATAGCGGAGGTATGTTTAAGATGCGCATAGCTTTCTCCGCCGTTTTCGTAAATTTCGGGAATATTTACGCTCCACGAGTCCGCGTTGTCAAAATCGTCGGTCACCGAGTCTGCGAAAACCGTTGCAATACAGCATAGCTGAAAAGTCAAAACCGCCGTCACAAACAAGCTTATAATTTTTTTCATTTAATACACTCCGTTTCTATTCCAAAACCATTTCGCCGAATGATGCGGTGCTGTAAACATTTCTGTCGCTTCCGCGCCAAATATGGCTTACCGAGTAATCCGCACTTTTGTAATAATCAATAAATTCAAAGTCAAATCCAGGATTTTTTGTGCCGTTTATATCTATTCCGAGGCTTTCAAGTCCGACCGATATTTCGCACGTCCAGCCGTCCGCACCGACCGATGTTTCAAATTCTATGCCGTCAGCGTCAACCGCACCCGCCGTTTCGCATCTCTTGTCCGATGTAATCACAATATACGAATCGTTGCCGTCGTAATATGCGCAGTTGTCGTCTTTTCCGTCGAAATACAAAACAATGCGGTCGCTTTTTTTAACGCTGTTCGCGTCGGAATAAACAGTTTTATCGGTAACCTTTGCAAAAATATATAAATTTTCACCGTCGTGAAGCATTTTAAATTTTGCCTCTGAATTAGATTTTCCGCTTAACTTTTGCGCAGTGTAATATTTTGCCGTTTTCCACGCGCTTTCCGTTTCCTGCGCATCAACGGTTATGCCCCGTGCAAACGGCACGCCCGCCGCACTGCGCAGATAACGCACGGGAAGTGCAAGACCCGACGGTGCGCTGTTCGTTTCCTCCGCGCTGTAACCGTCGGTATAAGGATTTAACCCCTCCAGCGAATTAAATATGTAAATCCGCGCCGAAAGACTGTCCGCACTCACATTATCGGGAAAATCCGCCGTTGTGACGACTGTGTTTTTCCCCGATGACAAGGTGTACGGACGTCTTTTTGCACCGCAAAGCTCTTCGCCGTCATAAAGCGCAAGAACTATGTCAACCTTTTTTGGCTCATCATTGATATTTATAATCTCCAAGTCGGATTTTACCGTTTCGGACGGCGAATAAGTATCGGGAGAAAGGCGGTTTTTCACAAACACAAGACCGTCCTGATTTTCGGGAACAATTTCGCCGTAATCATATACGTTTCCCTTTTCGCCGTTTATATATCCCACCGCTTTTAAGCGGATTTTTCTGCCCTGCATCAAAATTCCGTTTCCCGTGTAAACGTTCGATTTATCGTCCGGCTCGGTGCCGTCCGCGGTGTAGTAGACCCTCACGCTGTCGGTATCGGAATAAATGTAAATGTAACCGCCGTAGTTAACGGTGCCGTTTTTAACATTTGTTTTCAGCACCGCACCGCCGTCCGCAAAGGCAATCATTCCGCTTAAAAGTATAATCGGAATCAGCATAAAAGCCGTTTTGAATTTTATAAATCTTTTAGCCATAATATCAATTTCAGGAAAGAATTGCAGTACCGAAAGCAGTTGTGCTGGTTGAATTTCTCGCACTGCCCGACCACATAAACTGACCTTGCCTTTCTCCCTCTTTGTCTGAATTATTGTATCCGAAGTCAAGACCTGCGGTACTGCCCTCTTCCGGAGTCAAACCGCCGATAACAGTGTACGGCACAAACACCTCCGCACACCAGCCGTAGTCTGTTTCGGAATACTTATACACCGTGCCGTCCGCCTGTTTCGAGCAATAAACTCCGTCCGCGCCGTACGGCATCACAAGCTGAATATCGTTTGCCTGATAAAAAGCGGTGTTTTCGTCTTTTCCGTCAATATAAACTTCAAAACTGTCCTGAAGCCACGGCTTTGCGCTCATACCGCCCGTCAAAATGCTGTCGCGCGCCTTAAACGCAAAATAAAAACCCTTGTCATCATATTTCGCCGCGGCATATACGTCTGTGCCCGTTTTGCCCGAAAGCGTCTTTTTAAGGTGAACATACAAAGAATTGTCCCATTCCGACACATCGCCGTCAACGTTAACATTACCGTCCGCTTTTGTCATAATATACGGCGCTTTTTCGTGACGCACGGGAAGCGCAAGACCTTTTGCCTCCTCGGCGGACGGCTCGCTTAAACTGTCCTCGTTAAGACGGCAGGCATAAACGCTGAAATTATTGATGTCAACCTTTTGCCCAGCGCCTCTTAAAAGAAACCGCAATGCGGAAACTTTGTAAATTCCCGTCAGCGTTGCTGTCGGCACAGACGCGTTGTTGTTTACAAAAAGACGCGCCGTGTCGGTTTCGGTATTGACGTAAATTATAAACTTCGTCCAATCTTTCGTGCCTGCCGACGAGGTTAATTTTGTGACGTTGCTTGAATCAAGCGAAAGCGTTCCGCTGCTCGACAAAACCACCCTTGTTAAATCAACGTTGCTTTTCTTGCTGTCGCTTATTCCCACAACGGTCGGCATCTGCATATATTTTATCTTTGAAATCCTTGCGTCAAATTCTATTGCAACTTCGCCGTCCGCAAATTTGGGGAGGTCAAAATAAAAATAGCAGTCCTTATCGTCGGAATAATTTTCAAGCCGTAAAAACGTTTCGTTATTTTCGCTCATTATTTTGTAAGCGCCGTTTCCCGACGAAATTCTCACCTCTTTTACGGGCGAGCCGGGGTATCTGCTTTCAAAATCAAGGTTTAAATAATCCGCAAGGCTTGACTTTGTGCGGAAAACATAACTGTCATTTTCGGCAAAAGCCGTACACTGCACCGCCAAAACCGCGGCGATGATTAAAGTTATAAATTTTTTCATAATATCCTCACCCCCGTTACGGCAAAAAGTTGGTTGTAACATTTGCAACACCGCTCGGTATATTTTCAAAAGTGTTGTTGTTTATAACAACATTTTTGCTGTATTCCGCAAATACAGCCGAGTTAAATCCGTCAAGCTTAATGCCTATCGACTTTTCGCTGTCGATAATTTTCGGATTGCCGTGCCAGTCGGTAAACGGTGCAATGATTGTGTTTCCGCTCACCGAGCTGTCTTTGACGTTAATCAGCGCAATCGCCGCGGTTTGGCAATGCTCGATTGTGTTGCCCGTTATGTTTATGTTGCTGTAATGCGTTGTTTCAAAGGGCGTTTTTCGGTCGTTAAACCTTTCGGTTATCGCCTGAATTGCACCCATACTGCTCTCGGAACCCGGCACACCGCAGACGGTATTTTTAAACGTATTGTTTTTGATTGTGAGATTGTTTGCACACGGACCTTCGTACCAATACCTTGAAAGACACACAAATATTGCCGAACAGCTTATGTTTTCAAAGGTGCAGTCCTCAATCACCGAGTCGGGCGCGCGCATAAGAATACCGCGCACCGGACCGTCGTGAAAATATGTATTTTTTATAACCGTGTTTTTCGACGACGTGCTTGTGCCGATATACCAGTCATACGGCAGAATGTCAACGTCCCTGTCAAGCGTAACTTCGTACATATCAAACGTTCCGTCGGCCATTGTGCGCACCGTAACGCCGTATTCACTGCCGATAAAACTTGAAACATCTTTTATGTTGTTCATATAAACGGTGTCGCTTAATTTCGTCACTGCCGTAACGGTTGCGGTGTCCTTGTATTCGTAACTTTCCAAATCGTAAAAATCAACGCTTGTGCCGACGTCTGTGCTGATGCCGTAATGTCCGACAACGAGAAGCTTGTTCTTGCCGATAACGTCATACACATAGTCGAGCGAGCCGTGAACGTTAAACAAATCGTCCTCAGCATACGAAAGCTCGCTGTTTATCAGCCTCGGGCCTGTTTTACAGCCCTTTGAATGAAATCCGTCGGCGCTGGACGCGTGAAGTCTGTTTGTGTTCGGACGTCTTATAAGCCTTAAGCCGTCGTAAACATTACCGCCGTTTCCGCCCTGTTCGTAAAGTCCGAAACCGGGCGACGAATAAATGTGCACGTCTTTTAAGGTGCACTCTCCGCAGTTTTCCACCGAAACCGCACCGCCCGACGTTCGCAGAGGAATTACAACCCTGCACCCCGGCTCAAACGGAACGTCGCCGTCAAAAAGATTTCCCAGCGTTGTGCCTAGCTCCACAACCTTGTTTCCGAGATGGTTAACGTTTACAACCTTGTCGTTCGGGTGCTTCCGCAAAACCGTTTCGCCGTCGGCAAGATATGCAAAAAGTCTGGAATTATCCCACCCGCTGTCGGGTATGCGGTAGCCGTTGTCAACCTTAAACGTAAACGTTTTGCTCTCTTTGTCAACGCTCAAAACCGTGCCCTGCGAAAACTGGAGCGGTTCAAAATCAATCCTGAAGCCTTGCAGAGTAACGTTATTGCAGTTTTGCAGTACAACCGCTTTTTTAATAGACTCCTCAATGATATTTACATCATTGCCGATAATTTTTAAATTGCTTGCGCCCGAGATTGTGAGATTTTCATACTTTCCTCTGCCGAAACGGTAATAGCCGTCGGCAACGTTTAATTCGGACAAACCGTTTGAAACAGCGCTGTTTATATCCTCCTGAAGTTTTTCGCCCGCACGGCGCTGGCTTTCCTTTTCAGCATCCGAAAAAGCAAGCATTTCGGCAGGATATGAATTGTTCGGTCTTGTATCTTCAATATGCTCTATAACGGTTTTATCCTTTGCCGAGCAAATCCTTATATTGTCGATATAATATTCATATCCCACGTCTTGCGACGTAAATTTTACGGCGTTGACGTTTTTCGTGCCGGCATAAAACGGCAAATCGTTATACACAAGCTCGCCGTTGAAATAAACGTCGGAAATCCCCTCGTTTATATCTACCGCCATACTCAGCCTTATCCACTCGTTGGGCGAAAAATCAATATAGTTCGCCGCGCCGATTGCCCAGTATTGCGGAGTGCTTGTCACAACACCGGCAACACTCTCGCCGTTTGCTCCGTTGCTGTCCGTACCCATTGTTGTAATTTGTGCACGCGAAACGGAATTTACAAATTTTAAGTCAAGCTCAATAAGAACAAGGTCTTTAAGGTCGCCCGTCGGAAATTTCATATACGCACTTCCCGCACCTGTCGATTTTATCGAAATCACCTTGTTTCCGTTATCGTCCGCAACCGATGCGTCGGTCACATTGTTTAAACTGTTAAAACCTGCGCTCACCGCAGACGCGCCGACTTCAAAATTTTCAAAATCGTACTTCTGCACCGCCAAATCCGATATTTCAAACACATTGCTCAAATGAAAATCGGGGTTAAACGGTTTTGAGCTTAACGACCTTGCAAACACCGCGGAATTTGCCGTGCACAGCATTATCAGGCTGACCGCAAGGCATATTGCTTTTTTTATTTTCTGCACACCTGTCACCCTCCTTGAAGTACCAAACAACCCCGTTTATTTTTCTATTACAACCGCCTCGGTAAACGGTGTTAACGACGAAGCGTCATTCCAGCAGAACACTTTTACAATATCGCCGTTATCAAAATCCACAGCCGTTTTAAGCGTTACGGTATGGGATTTATCGTTAAAACCTTTCGTATATGCTGTGTCGTCACCGCCGATAATTTCTGCCTGTGCAAGCGACAAAGCGCCGTTTTCGTTTTTGTAAACCGCAAATACGATATTTTTTGTTACGCTTTCATCTCCGATGTTGAGAGCGGTGTATTTTACGTCAATGTTACTGCCGTTTGCAACGTTTCCCTCTGCCGAAAGCTTTGTTCCGTCTTTGTAAACCTCGGGCAGTGTGATGTTAAATCCCGAATTGTATTTTACCGAAAAATCGTCGATATAAAGCTTAACGCCTTCCGTTTTCGGAATTGACATTCTCAAATATTTAACCGTTCCCGTATATTTTTCTTTATTTATAAATCTTCCGTTTACAAACGTGTAAAGCGTATATTCGTTTGTATCGGCAGTGTTGATTATGTATTTAAAAGTATTCCACCCCTCGGAAACCTTTGCATATGTTTTGCCGTCCATAGTGCCGAACGTTGATGAAAAGTTAACCTGTGTTTTGTCTGTGCTTGTGTACGACGCTACATAGCCTTTGTTTTCGGTATTTTGTATATTTGCAATCTGGCAGTATGAATTTTGAGGTAAATATGCTTTGTATTCTATAACCGCGTTTGTTGAGTTTATGCCGATGTCGAATGTTTTCTCCGCCGTGCCCGAAATTTCAAGGCATTTATTCGAGCTGTTTGTCGGGTCGGCCGATACAACCGCAGAAAACGCGGTGTCGTTTGTGTAGTTCATAAGGCCGTTGTACGCGCTTGCGCCTGTTTCGTAACCCTCAAAATTGTCGTCTGTGTCGTATTTAACCGCATTTGACGGTGCAGTCCAGCCCGCCGCGTCATAAATTTTTATGGAGTCAACATATGCACACGAATCGGAGGCGTTGCAGTCAAATCTCAAAGATGTAAATTTCGCATTTGTAACACTGTTTGTCACATTTCCGCTTGTGCTCGAACCGTTCACATAAGCTGTATACGCTCCTGTTGCGGGATTGATTTTTACATATATCGTATTCCAGCCGATATTGAAATTCGGTGCGGTCGGAATAACATCTGTTTCGTAGTACGCACCGCTTATCAGCGATGCTTTTGTTGCGTCGTAAAATGTTTTTACATTAGAAGTATTAAACGGTGCTCTTAAGTTGAAAGTACCCGTTTTATCACCTGTAACAGTATAGCATATATTAAACTGGCTTGCACTTGAAATTTTTACCTTTGTTTCAACTACAACCTCACTTGTTACGGGAAGATTGGTTGAATTTATGTTAAGCAGATAATTTGAATTTCCTTTATTCATTTTTACCGCTTTTAAACCGTTTGCGTCAACAACATCCGGAATTGTTTTTGCTGTTGACCAAGTTGCTTTGTTTCGCAGTTCTTTGCTTGCTTCGTTTTCAAATTCAAGGTTTAATATCGGCGGAAGAAAACTTGCACCGGCAGGATAAATTTTGATATAGTCCACATATGCAGCACCTTCCCCGTCTGTTGTAATATCGTTTTGCATATCAAACCTGATGTTTGAAATTTTTCCGTCGCCGTCATAATCATATTCATAGCAGTTAGCAGAGCTGTTAACATAAACCTGACATTTTTTGCTTGAAGTGTCGACGTGCAGATAAATTGTATCATACGCTCCCACACCTCTTGAAGCGGAGAGGTCTTTATACGTACTATCCTTTGACTGATATATAATCGAGGAATATGCACCTTTTATTTTAATGTTTGCAATTTTTGCATTGCTTGTATCGGAACCCTGAACATACACCGCAAAGCTATCCTGTGTTGTACGTTTTACTTTCATCTCAACAACATAGTTTGTGCTGTCAAGAGAAGTGTCCTTAATCACAAGATTATGATAATTTGTTCCTGTTGACGGACCTTCAAACTTACCCTGTTTCATTCCGTCCTCGGTTACGGGTTTGGGAACAACACGGTTTGTACCTGTGGTCTGCCAGTAGAACGAAGATGATGTATCCGTACTAAAATCCGCGTCATTATCAAAATCAACCGTCAAAGAGTCCGCACTTGCAGACACAACTGCCGTGCCGGCGGTAACTAACGGAAATGCCAAACACATCATAAGCAAAAAGCATAAAATTCTTTTACATTTTTTCATTTTTCTATCTTCCTTTCCTGTGCAATGCACAAATAAAATTAACCTTTTATACCGCCCGAAACGTTTGCACCGCCCATTATATATTTTGAGAAGAAGCAGTATAAAATTGCCGGCGGAATAATCGCCAGAAGTATCGCAACAAAATATATATCGCTTGCAACGCCCGAATTTTTAAGCTCGAAAAGTTTGAGCGAAATCGGGAACATATCGGTGTCTTTGAGCACGAGATACGGCCACAGAAACGCTCCCCAAGCCTGCTGAACGCTGAATATCAAAACAACAAACACGGTAGGCATACAAAGCGGAACCATAATTTTGAAGAAAATCCCGGCATTTGTACAGCCGTCCATTCGCGCCGCCTCAACATACGTCATTGAAATGTTGTTGAACGCACTTCTGAAAAGAAGTGTAAAATATGCATTTGCTCCGGCTATCAGCCACATAGGAAGATATGTATCGGTTAAGTTGAGGTGGATAACCGGGAAGTTAACAAATGTCATAAAAAGCGGTATCATATTTGTTGTGGACGGCATAAGCATAGTCCAGAAAACCGCCGTAAACACCAGGTTTACACCTTTCGGTTTGAGCCTCGACAGCACATAACCGAACATACCGTTAAAAAGCACCGCGCACACGCAGTCGCCGATAACCAGCCATATACTGTTTAAATAGTATCTTTGGAAGTTTAAAAGCTTCCACACCTCGGGCAATTTTTTAATGTTAAAGGTTTTCGGTATAATGGTCGGCGGAACGCTCAAAAATTCGTCGAGGTCTTTGAACGCCGACATAAACACCCACACCACGGGGAACAGACACACAACGCTTGCAATAATAAGGAAAGCAAACATTATCCAATAAGCCGTTCTTGCCTTTGCGGTTTTTAAATCGGTTGCCACGATAAGACCCGTATCTTTGTTTGCAAATCGCTTGTTCATTGGTCAATTCTCCTTTCCGCAAACGCATAAATAACTGTTAGTATCAAAAGCAGGCAGAAAGTTACCGTGCTTAATGCAAGCGAATAGTGCATTTTGTAATATTCAAACGCATATTTGTACGTTTGCAATGCTATGGTGATAGACGCATTGTTTGGGCCTCCGCCCGTCATCATAAGGGGCTGTTCCATAACCTGGAACACGCCGATTATCTGTCTAATTGCCATAAGCAGTAAAATGCCTCTCATATGGGGGAATATTACAACCCTTGCTCTTGTAAGTATTCCTGCGCCGTCGATTTTTGCCGCCTCGTAAAGCTCCTGGTTAATTCCCTGGAGCGCCGCGAGGTATGTAATCATCGTTCCGCCGAAACTATGCCACGACATTGTAAGCACGATAAGCATAATGGTGAGCTTGGTATTTTGCAGCCACATTGACGGCGGAAGCTTGAATATACTTAAAAAGTAGTTTAAAATTCCGCCTTCGCCCGGCTGATAGAAGAAATACCAAATCATATACACCGCCACCGACGGAATGATTACCGGGAAATAGATGCTGAATTTAAAGTATCCTTTAAGATGCACCATTTCGTTGACGAATACCGCGCATATAAACGGAGGCAAAAATCCGATTACAAACGACCACAGTATATATGTGAATGTGTTTTTCAGCACGACGGGAAAGAGCGTGTCGCTCAAAACCTTTTTGTAGTTGTCAAGCCACACAAACCCTACCGCCGTGTATCCTTTAAGCTCAAAAAACGAATTTTTTATACCCGTGTAAATCGGCTGCCACATTATAAAGAAGAACAAAAACAGCGACGGGAGCATAAGAGCCCAAGCCGAAATATCGTGCGATGTAAGTCTGAAAAAGTGTTTTCGGTTTGACGCGATGTCTGATTTTTTTGATAGCGTTTTCATTTTTTCACCCTTTTGTGTTTGTTGTTTTATCACTTAAATTATTTTTTTCAAAGTCCTGCGCCGCCTGTTTCACCAAAGCCGGAACGTCCGCGTTTTTGTCGGTCAAAACCGCCTGTATTACCGAGTCGAGCGTGCTGTAAAGCTGTTGTGCCGCGACGGGTTCTTCGGCTTTTACGATTACGTTTTCAAAGCTGAAGTAATCGGCAAACGCCTCGGGTTTAACGTTTGTATATTTCTTTCTTATAGCGTTTTCCGCGTCGGTCCTGTCTTTGTTAACCCAAATATCAAAGAACTGCTTTTCGGTAACAACCCAGCCGTCCTTGTTATAGGTTTCAAGCTCTTTTTCGAGAGCGGATTTGCTTTCGTCGGTAAGAGAGGGCGATTTGCCGATAATTTCAAACCATTTGAATGCCGCGTCGATTTCCTCGTCGGTTGCGGTGTTGCTTATCATATAAAGGTTACCGCCCATCTGCGCGTATCTGCCGGCAGGGCCCTCGGGAACTCTTACAACATACTGGTCGTCAATAGACATATTGTAGTCACGCACAAGCGCGTTGTCGGGCGGAGCGGTGAACACCATACCCACCTTGCCGAGCGCATAAAGCTTTCTTAATTCCGCCTGGTCGATAAGCGTGTTACTGGGGAGCACGTTGTATTTCCATTTTAAATCTTTAATGTAGTTAATCGCGTCGATACATTCCTGACTGTCGAACGTTGCAACATATTTGCCGTTCTTTTCCTCCATAAAGTCAACGCCGAACGACCACGCTATGTTCATAAAGAGCCAACCTCCGGTATTATTCATCGTGCCGGTCGCAAATCCTGCCTCGCCCGTTTTTTCGGTGATGGTTTTTGCGGTTTGTATAAGCTCGTCATAGGTTTTGGGATACATAAGCGTTCCGTCGCTGTTTACAAGCCCTGCCTTTTCAAAAAGCTTTCTGTTGCAGTAAAGCCCCATTGCATATATATTTGTAGGAAGCGCCCAGAGCTTGTTATCTCTTGTCACAAATTCGCGAAGTGTCGGATTCATACTTTCGGTGTATTTATATTTTTCCATATAAGATGTAAGGTCCGCCGCATATCCCGCGTCAACGATTTTGTCAAGCTCGGTGAGCGGTGTTAATATAATTGTCGGAAGCTGACCGCTGCTCGCTTTTGCAAAAAACGTTTTGGGGTCGTATACCGATTTATCCGGAACAACCTCAACGTTCGGATATTTTTCCTCCATTTTTGCTTTCCAGCCCTCGTAAAGCGCCTTGTTCGTCACAGAAGTGTCGGCAGGCCAGTTGCTTACGGTGAGCTGAACTTTACCGTTACTCTTTCCGCCTTTCAGATTGCAGCCCGAAAAACAACCGGTTATTGCCGCGGCCGTGAGCACAACGGCAACAGTTTTTTTCAGATTAAACTTTTTCATAATTCCTTTCACATCTCCTTTTGATTTTTGTCTGATAAGCTTATATCAATCATATAGCTTTGCGTTTGCCTTTTCAAGAGCGATAATTACGCATTGTAACATTTGGCTCGTTTTTGGTAAGTTACATTTTTCTCCAAGTAACACTTTTCTGTTTTTTGCAATAATTATTTGACTTATCAAGGGGAAAATGTTATATTTTTATCATAAGGATTGCTTAAATTCAGCAAAATTAAACACAATTTGCAATTTCAGAGGGGAATTATGAAACAATCAGCTTTTTTCAAAAACATTTTCAAAAAAAGTTCATTTAAAAGTTCGTTTATCGGCAAAAATATTACAATACCCATTTCGATTGGCCTTATTGTTGTTATCTGCCTTGTGTATGTTTTTTCGTTTCATATTTATCAGCACTCTGCGTATAAAAAGCTTCTGACCGAAAATTATTCCAATATTTTAGACTATACCTCACAGGAAATTGAAAACAGCGTTATGCAAACCGTCGGCAACGCAAAATCGCTTGCCGACGACGTAAATTTTGCGGATATATTCCGATATTCGCCGAACAAGGAGATTTCGGACGCACAGATTGACGGTTTGTGCGCACGGCTCGGCGAATTTAAAACCGACAATCAAATTGTTGACACCGTAATTCTGTTTGAACGCGCGGTTAAAAAGATTATAACCCCCGACGGCATCTGCGGTGCGGACAGTTTTTTATCCGAACAATACAATTTTGAGGAATACAACGTGCTTTTCTGGAACAATTTCATAAATCCTCTTCAGGATTATCAGATTTTACCGCCGTCAAAGGTTACACTGCCGGACGGCGAGAAAAATATACTTCCCGTTGTTTTTACAAAAATCGCCGATATAGAGTCAAACAACCTGCTTGTAATCTGCGTTGACATAAACAGTCTTATTTTAAAATTCAAAAGCTACGACGCACCTCCGCAGACAAATTTTTATTTGGTGAACAACCGCACTCTGCGCGTTTTTCCGACACCGCAGGAGAGCATAAGCAGTATTTTGAACAACGAAATATATAATTCACTGATAAAATCCGCGTCGCATACGGGAGTTTACAAAGACGCGTCGGGAAACGAATTTTTGATTACCACCCTTTCCCCCACGCGGAACATTATGGGTTACAGCTATCTTTGCGCAATCAGCACCGATTTTATCAATCAGAAGCTGAAATCGTCTATGATTTACGTTGTGATAATAAGCATACTGTTTTTTGCGGTGATTTTGCTTTTGTCGTTTGTGACGACCAAAAGTCACAACGAAATTGTCACGAAAAATACACTTTTGGAACAAAAGCATATGATAATATCGCCGTTTATACGCAAGAAACTGCTCGCCGACTTTCTTAATTCGTCAACCGACTCGTCCTACGGCAATTCTTACGGCGAGTATAAAAGATTTGAATTTAATTATGAATATTTTGCCGCCGTTGCGGTGCGGTTTGTGTTTTTCAACGCATTTTCCGCAGATTTGTCGAACGAAAGCAAAAACAGCATTTCCGAGGGCATTTCTGGAGTGCTGAACACAACATTCTCGCAGGATTTCGACACTACGGTGCTTAACGAAAAGGAAAGCGTATTTTATATAATACTCAATTTCGACAATCCCTCCGAAAGCGTAAATAACCGCATTGCAAAGCATATAGACACAATAAAAGGACTTTTTGAATATGACAAGGAATATGTAAAACTGCAATTCGGCATAAGCGAAATCCACCGCTATATATCGGGACTAAAAACAGCATATTCCGAGGCGGACAAGTCGCTATCTCTGCTCGCGCAGTTCAACAGTATTGAAAAATACAGTTATTCGTCCGAGAATAAGAAAATGTATATTTTCAGCCAGACCGACGAAACAAAACTGTATAATTATATAATTTCCTTAAAGCAGGACGAAGCGAAAAAACATCTTGAAAACATCATAAAGAACAACGTAAACAACCATACCTCCGAGAAAAATATGATAAAGCTTTACAGTCAAATTCTCGTGTGTATTTTTAAGGCGCTCGCAACAAAGGGAATTTCGTATTCGACCGACGACAAAAGCGACGTAGAGCTGATTTCGGAGATAATTCTCTGCTCGCCCGAAGAAATTAACAATTTTATGATAAATTTGATTGAAAAAGCGACGCATAACAACGTTTACAAGGGAAAAATAGAGATTGAAGATATTATTGAATTTATAAACGCTCATTATTGCGAATGTACGCTCTGCCTTGACGAAATAGCGAAAAAGTTTAACGTTACACCAAAGCATCTTTCAAAGAAAATCAAATCGTCGCTGGGCGTGAATTTCAGCGATTTTCTGGCGCAGACGCGCATTGAAAAGGCAAAACAGCTGATACTTGAGAGCGACAATTCGTTAAATGAGATTTACCTTAAAATAGGTTTTACAAACAGAAATACTTTTATTAGAAATTTCAAAACCGTTGTCGGTTTTACCCCGTCGGAATATAAAAAGCAAAAAAGGGGATAGAAACCGTCCGGTTTTACCGCACTTTTGCCGTTCAAACATTCGTTTTGTTTGTTCGGATATAAAAAAGGAGCAAACCGCAAATTGCCCGATATAACGGCAAATACTGCGTCTGCTCCGTTTGCTTTTGTATAAATAATTTTAAGTTACCTAATTTTTGTCTTTTGCCGTTTTTACAATTCCTCTTTTATGCAAAGCGGTTCGAGTGACGGCAAAGCGGAAAATGCCATAATTTTTACGGTGTCGAAATCTTTGTCCGTTTCGGCTGTGAGGTCGGATACATCACACACTTTTATGTCGGCAAGTGCGCCGTTTTTGTAAAATCCCACCGTGACCTTCGACTGCGCGTCTATGTTTTTAGCGTTAACCGAAACGGTCGTTTTTCCCTCGTTTTCCGCCGCTGACGACACCGTGCACGGCGTGTTGCAGTGAAGCCGTACATTCTTTAGTCCGCCGTCCTCGGAAAGGTCCTCTACGCAAACTTTGCCGTCTTCACGTCCCGTCACAACATTATCGGCAGAAACGGCAAAATATATATCTTTTGTTTTTTCCGCTTCATCATAAAACGTATCGCCCCAAATTATGATACTGTCCGAAAAAATATTAACGCGTGTCAAATTCGGACACCCCGAAAACACGTAAGCCTGAACAACACCGCTGTTTCGGAATGTGACGGTTTTCAAACTTTCGCAATCTTCAAAGGCACTGCTGTTAATCAAAGTGACACTCTGCGGAATATCAATTTCCGTCAGCGACGTGCAACGCTGAAAAGCAGAAAAAGCAACGGTTTTTACAGAACCCGGCAATTTTATATTTTTGAGGCTTTCACAGCCGTAAAAGGTACTGCGCGGAATTTCCGTGAGATTTTTCGGAATATCGGCATATTTAAGCGCACCGCATTCATAGAATACACCGCTCCCAAGCGTAACAATGCCGTCGTGCAGAACCGCCTTTTCAAGATTTGAACAGTCTGAAAAGGCATAACTTCCGATTTCGGTAACATTTTTCGGTATTTCTATACCTTTGAGATTTGTGCAGTCAAAAAATGTATTATCCGCAAGTTTGCTTATATTCTGCGGAAGTGTTACGTCCGTCAGATTTTTGGCATACGAAAACGCACTTTCGTAAATGTTCTGTACGCTTTCGGGAATAATGTATGTACTTCTTTCGTTTCCCGACGGATAGCGCACAAGCTCGGTTTTATCCTTATTAAACAGCACACCGTTCTCTGCGGTGTATGCGGAATTTTCATTTGTATAAAAGTTTTTTAAATACAGTTTTCCGTTAAGAGCGCCGTCGGTAATTTTCGTCACCGTATCGGGAATTGTATAGCTGCCCTCATTTTCTCCGATATTTTCCTTATCGAACCAGCCGTTCGGAAAATATATAAGATTTGTTATGTCTTTGTTAAAAAGCACTCCGCCGACACTTGCAAGATTTTCATTTTCAGGCGAAACGGCAATTTCTTCAAGATTTGGGCAGTTAGAAAACGCAGACGGCGTGATTGACTTTAAACCCTTGCCTATTTCAACAGTTTCAAGCCCCGTGCAGTTACTGAATATAAGTGTGTCGACACTCGTAACACTGTCGGGAATTTTAACCGAGGAAAACCATTTCAAATCACATAACAATTCGCACGTAAGATATGTTATTCCTTCCTCTATAACAACATTATATATGTCGTTTCTGTAACTATACCAAGCCATATCAATAAATTTGTCCATTGCACCGCTTCCGCTGAACGTAAGCGTATTTCCAACTATCTTCCACGTAACGTTGTCACCGCATTTTCCCTCGGCAATGACGTCTTCCGCAAAAACGTTCGGCGCAAGGCACATCACCATTGACAATGCCAACACAATACACAAAAATTTCTTCATCATTTTACACTCCCCCTATAAAATATCAGTCCAAAAAGTCGTATTCGTCGCCCATACGGTCTTTAAACATCTCGAACGCGTCGTCCAGCTCCTCGTCGTTTTCGATATACACCAAAACGTCGTCCTCGTCCTCTTTTTCGATACGCATAATAAACACCTCGGTGTCGTAATCGTCGTCATCGGCAGGGAGCAGTGCAACGTATTCGCTTCCGTCCATTTTAAACGCGTCTATAACTTCAAAATTCACTTTGTTTCCGTTTTCGTCCTCAAAAGGTATAATATTTCCCTCTTTATTTTCGTTAAAATTAAATTCGCTCATTATTTTTCTCCTTTTAAAATATTATTTCTCTCGCTGTCGAGATAATTCTGCAAAATCACCGCCGCGGACACAGTGTCGATAACCTTTTTCCGTCCGCTTCCGCGCGTGTTTGTCGCCGAAAGAAATCTGTCCGCCATAACGGTTGTGAGCCGTTCGTCATACAAAACAACCTCGCTGTTTTTATATCTTTCCTCCAGCGTTTTTTTAAATTCAAGCGTTATTTCGCCCCGAAATCCCACCGAACCGTCCATATTTTTGGGAAATCCCAAAACGATTTTTTCGGGCTTGTATTCATTGTAAATTTCGTCAAGGCTCAAAAGCATTTTTTCAAAAACCTTGTTCGGCAGTGTTTTTATGCCCTGCGCCGTAAAAAGCAGAGGGTCGGACACCGCAACCCCAACTCTTGCGTCGCCGTAATCAATCCCCAGTATTCTCACCGTGCACCTCCTCGGTATTCTCACCGTTTGCGCCCTCGTTTTCCGCGCCGAACGTGATAATTGTTTCCTTATTAAGAAGTTTCATCGCGATGTCCGCGTTGTATTTCGCCTTTTTGCAAAGAACGTCTATGCGTTTTTTAAATTCTTCCCTTATCGCGTCTTTATTTTTCAGACAGTCGCTTATTATGCCGATAAAATTCTCGCCCGAAATTTTTTCCGCGTCGATAAAATGCGTCTGACCGACGTAATCGAGAAAGCTTTTAACCTTCGGGTCGTAGACAATGCCGACAATAGGCACGCACACGCTCGCCGCGTAGATGAGCGAATGAAGGCGCATACCGATTAAAAGCGAGCACCGCGAAATTATGCCTGCAAAAATTTTCTCGTCGTAGCGCGTGCCGATGATATAATACGGCGTTTCAAGGTTTTTGCAGATTTTCTTTGAAAATTCCAAATCACTCGGCAGCTGCATAGGCAGAAAAACGGGGTAAACGTTATTCATACGGCAGATGATGTCAAGATTTTTCGCGAAAGTTTTTTCAAAATTGTGCTCGTTTTTGTTCCATTCGCGCACCGACACGCCGATTAAATTTATATCGCCCTTTATTCCGTGCGACCTTAAAACATTTTCGGTAAGTTCCGCGTCGGACGGCACAAGATTAAGCGCCGGGTCGGCAGTGAGAATAATGTTATCGTTTGTCACGCCGATTTCTTTAAGAAGTTTGAGCGAACCCTCCTCGCGCAGGGTGATAATATCCGCCTTATCGAAAATTTTCTTTGTAAGACGGCGGTTTTTCGCCCTGTTTATCGGTCCTACGCCGTTTGCATATACCATAAGCGACATATGTTTTTTGAGTGCAGTTTTCATAATTGTGAGATAGTATAAAATTGATTTTGTGCTGGTGACGTCCTGAATAAGCGAACCTCCCCCGCTCAAAAGCACTTTTGTGCGGTTCATCACTTTCATCACCTTAAACGGAGAAAATCGGTTTATCGCGTCGACGTTATACCGTTTCACAGTTTCGTCGGGACGGCGCGACAAAACCACAATTCTCACATCTTTGTCAAGGCTTTTGAGGTTGTCGAGCATAGCCTGCAAAAGCGCGTCGTCGCCCGAATTGTTAAAGCCGAAATATCCCGAAATCATAAAATCGTAGCCGTTCGCTTTTTCGCGCAGAACTTTTTTATACGCGGTTATGGTGTTCTCCGCCATTGCGGTTACCGAATAGTTTTTCAAAACAGTTTCGCGCCCGAACTGCGTGAGCGCCGACCTTTTTTCGTTCGGCATATTGTAAACGGTCATAATATCTTCAAAAAACGTGTTGTCCGACGCGAAATCCTCGCCCCGGCATGTGAAATTGTTCTTAAGGCAAACATCGAGATTGTCGGGCGAAAAAATTCCGCCGTAACCGAACTGACCCGTAAGAATTACGGGAACGCGCGCGCTCATAGCCTCGAGCGCGGCACGGCTTATGCCTACAAAAACGTCGGCTATTGACAAAAACTTATGCACGTCGGTGCGCGAATTTGCCATAACAAAAATTTCCTTTTTCAGCTCACTGTTTTTCTCGGCGCAAAGCGCGCTTATCTTTTCAAATTCGCTGCCGCCTCCCACCATAATAATTTTAAGTTCGTCAATCTGCTCGCTCAATTTGCCGGCAATGCTCAAAAGCGAGTATGCCGCGTTGGTGTTGCCTGCATCAAGACGGCTGACGCACACTATTTTGAACGCGTGCTCGGGCAGATTAAACTCGGCAAGCGTGTCGTAGTGTATAAAATCGCCCGAAAAAACGTCGGTATCAATGCCGTTTATTGTGACAAGCGTGTTGTCGGGCGAAAAGTTGTAGTTTTCAATGACGTATTTCTGCACGTCCTCGCTCACGCACACCGCCTCGTCGCCCCAGTTTGTGAGCATTTTGTAGTGCCAAGCGGTGGAATACACCCCGTGAACGGTGGAAACAAGCGGAATACCGAGTTTCTTTTTCACAAGCGAGCTTACAAAAGCAGGTATCCTCGCGTGCGCGTGGATTAAGTCGATTTTTTCGCGCAGTACCACATTTTTAATCACACTGTATGATTTATACATACTTATCGGGTCTTTTTTTGTAAGAGGCGCGTAATAATGGCGCACTCCGGCGTCGGCAAGTTCTTTTTCGTAAACTCCTCCGCTCGACACCGCATAAACAATATATCCTTTTTTGCACAAATATTTTGCAAGTTCCACGGCGTGCGTTTCGGCACCGCCGATTTCAAGCCCCATAAGCGCAAGCAATACTCTTATTCTTTTCATTTTAATGTACCTCACTATCAAAAATACATAATA
>OGHJ01001642.1_pt1 | contig 22738 bp, 20 predicted proteins | sample 1571351 | NCBI WGS metagenome assembly OGHJ01 (sample SAMEA2582037, study PRJEB24529) | metagenome | biome: Human gut stool | place: China | collected 2011 | reverse complement strand
CTGCGCGGTTCGTTCAGCGACTATAGAATGCTGATCTACGCGATCCTGCTGATCGTGATGATGCTGGCAAACAACAACGAAACTATGAAAATGTACAAAGCGCGCTTCAAAGGCTATCTGCACCTTGGTAGCAAGGGCAGGGCAGCCGGTCAAGCGCCCGGCAAAGAACAGGAGGTGAGCTAATATGGCAGCGCCAATGCTGGAAACAAAGAATTTAGGTATTTCGTTTGGCGGTTTGAAGGCGGTCGATGAGCTCACGCTGACGATCAACAAAGGGCAGCTTTACGGCTTGATCGGTCCGAACGGCGCCGGGAAAACGACAGCGTTCAATTTATTGACGGGCGTCTATAAACCGACGGAAGGAAACTTTTTCCTAGATGGGGAAAAGCTGACCGGACAGAGCACCATTGAAATCAACAAAAAGGGCATCGCGAGAACTTTCCAGAATATCCGACTGTTCAAACAGCTCTCGGTACTTGACAATGTCAAGCTCGGACTGCATAATGATTATAAGTACTCGCTGGCTGACGGCATCTTTCGCCTGCCATCCTATTTCAGGACTGAAAAACAGATGAATGAGAAGGCGGAGGAGCTGCTTGCGGTGTTCGGACTGGCTGACGAGAAGGACTTTATCTCGGCGAACCTGCCTTACGGCAAACAGAGAAAGCTGGAGATCGCCAGAGCGCTGGCGACTTCGCCGAAGCTGCTGCTGCTGGACGAGCCGGCGGCGGGTATGAACCCGAACGAAACGCAGGAGCTGATGGATACGATCCAGTTTGTCAGAGCGAATTTTGACATGACGATCCTTTTGATCGAGCATGACATGCGGCTGGTATCCGGTATCTGTGAGGAGCTGACGGTGCTGAATTTCGGTACGGTACTGGCACAGGGCAAAACAAGCGACGTGTTGAACAACCCGCAGGTTGTCAAGGCCTATCTTGGCGAATAAGGAGGGCGTGCATATGGCAATGTTAGAAATCAGAGACTTGGAAGTCAACTATGGCGCCATCAACGCCATCAAAAAAATCTCCTTTGACGTCAACCAGGGTGAAGTCATCGCACTGATCGGGGCGAACGGCGCGGGCAAGACGACGACACTGCACACGATCACCGGGCTGCTCAAGGCGAAATCCGGCAGTGTCATGTTTGACGGCAAGGAATTGACCAAGATGCCGCCGCATAAAATCGTAGAGATGGGTATGGCGCACGTACCGGAGGGCAGACGTATCTTCCAGCAGCTCTCGGTATTCAAAAATCTGGATCTGGGGGCTTATACCCGTAGGGACCGCGCGGAATACGCGCGCAATCTGGCGATGGTCTACGAAAAGTTCCCGCGTCTGGAAGAGCGTAAAAACCAGATCGCAGGCACGCTGTCCGGCGGCGAGCAGCAGATGCTGGCGATGGGCAGGGCATTGATGTCCAGCCCGAAGATCATCTTGATGGATGAACCGTCCATGGGATTGTCTCCGCTCTTTGTCGGCGAGGTCTTTCAGATCATCGAGGAAATCAAAAAGAGCGGCACGACGGTGCTTCTGGTAGAACAGAACGCGAAGAAGGCACTGGAAGTGGCTGACCGCGCGTATGTGCTGGAAACAGGCAAGATCGTTCTCAGTGGGGATGCAAAGGATTTGATGAATGACGATGCAGTAAAGAAAGCTTACTTGGGAGAGTAGCGAAGGAGAATGGTATGGAGAAATTTGTAATTACAATCGGCCGTGAATACGGCAGCGGCGGCAGAGGCATTGCGCACCGTCTGGCGGATGCGTTGGGTATTCGTTACTATGATAAAGAGCTGATCCGCATGGCATCCGAGGACAGCGGCATCAGCGAGGCACTGTTCAATCTTACCGATGAAAAGCTGGAGGATAAATTCCTGCGCAAGCATGGCATCGCCAAGGGCACGCTGGTTTCCCAGCCGCAGCCGGACAGATTGACAAAGGAAGAACTGTTCCACTTCCAGTCTGAGATCATCCGCCGTCTTGCGGATATGGACGAATCTTGCATCATTATCGGCCGCTGCGGGCAGTATATTCTGCGCGACCGCACCGATCTGGTGCGGATCTTTATCCACGCGGACAAGGATTACTGCATCGAAAAGCTGATGGGTCGTTACGGCATCAGCAGGGAAGAGGCAGCGCGCCTCCGCGAAAAGACAGACGCGGGCAGAGCCGCTTATCACAAGCATTATACCGGAACCGAATGGCTGGATGTGCGTAATTACGATCTGGCGCTCGATACCTCCAGGCTGAGTCAGGACGAGTGTATCCGCATCGTTTCGGAATACATCAAGAGCAGATAACAAAAGTAGAACCATATCGCCTGCGCGGTGCGGCGCTCGCACGGCGCAGGCAGGAAATTCATAGTATAGACAGATAAGATTGCATTTATCTATAAAACACCGAAGCTCCCTTGCGCAAAATGTAGGTCTGCGCGAGGGGGCTTCGGTGTTTTTGGAGCTACAGCGTATGCGTCAAATCATGCCCTATGTGCGCATGGTTTGACGCTTATGCCGCTTTTTAGTCACCGGACTTCTCACCTTTGCTGAATCCGGACTTCTCGCCTTGACTAAAGCATCTTCTTCGCCCTCCCGCAGTTCACCAAGGTAGGCATCCGACAGCCGAAGCTCCTGATATTCGGGCATGTCGGTTGGACCGTTGTATAAGACGGCACTGCAGAAAAAGGACTTTAGATGTAAGAATTCGTACTTTTTCTGTAAAAAAATATTTTCGACACGGCAAAACCATCACAGCGAACGGCACGAAAGAGAGTGCGGCGTTCGCACCATTGACGGACAGCAAAAGAAAAAACCTTGCAAGCACTTCCGGAATAAGGTAAAATAATAGCAGGAAAATTCAGATGAAAAACAATTAGGAGGCAATGTGTAAATGAAGAAAAAAGTTTTGACAATCTTCCTCATTTTGACGATGTGCCTGACGATGTTCCCAACGGCAGTTTTTGCTACCGGGGGGGTATAGTGGGCCTGCAAGGTGATGGAAGCCCGGACAATCCCTATCTCATTTCCAACGTCAATGAGCTGCAGGAATTCAGGGATGCAGTCAACAAAGGGCAGAATGAAATCTGCGGAAAGCTGACAGACGATATCGGCACTGTTTATTTCAACGCTAACCTTCCGTCTATTGGAACAGCAAACTACCCTTATATGGGTACATTTGACGGGGATGGGCATTATATATCGACCTATATATACAGCAGCACAGTAAACCGCGGTGTATTTGGCTGCATCGGCACAAGCGGCATTGTAAAAAATCTTGCAATCAGGGAGCAGGTCGGTGGTGATAACAGCAGTGGTTTGGCATATTCCAATGCCGGAACGATTGCCCACTGCACAGTCTATGGCTGGGATGCACAAAACATAAGCAAAGCTATAGGCTTCGGGTTGGATGATTCTAAAACTTACAATTCAAGTCTAAGTGGCGGTGATAAATATGGTGGTATTGTAAATACCAATACTAGCAGCGGCCGGATTATAGATTGCTGCGTTTTGGGACCAATGCGGGTAGGTTTTTCGGATTATAAAGCAGGGGGCATTGCTTACAGCAACTCCGGCAGACTTGAAAACTGTTATTTCTTAGGAAAAATTTGGGAAAGCCGTAACAATACCGAATTATCTTCCGCTACGGCGATTGCGGTCGAAAATACCGGAACTGTAGAAAACTGTTACTATTTAAAGTATGATGACAATACTGCCGTTGCAGGAACCGCTCTTACCAAAGCGCAGTTTGAATCCGGTGAAGCAACTTATCTTCTGAACAACGGCAGAACCGGAGCTGCGGCTGCATGGAGACAAAACCTTGCATACAATGATGATGGAGCGGAGGTTGACCGCGGTCCTATGCCGGACGCTGCGCACGGCTGCGTATATCGTTCAGGCACAGCAGGAAATTATTCATATTACAGTCTCGTTCCTCACAAGCACGGCGATAAAGAGCTGACTGCATGGAGAAGTGCGGACTCACTGCCGACCGATGCAGCGGGTACTTATTATTTGACGAAAGATGTGACATTCAATACTGCACAAAAAATCAGCGCAGATGTATCGATTTGCCTGAACGGTCATGCCGTTAAAGGCGATGTGACTGCACAGAACGGTGGTAAATTTACGCTGACAGACTGTAAGAAAGGTTCTTTTGACGGCAAAATAACTGTTGATGATGGCGGCGCATGTACTTTAAATGAAGGCACCTTTCATGTTGAAGTTACAAACAATGGAGATTTTGTGACAAATGACAGCACTCTTACAGGTAAAGATACCGCAGTTACAAACAATGGAACATTTGAAATGAACGGCGGCAGCATTACCGGTAATAGAAAAGGTGTTATCAATAACAGCAATATGACCGTTTCCGGCAATGTTAAAATTATCAAAAATACTGACAGCAACCTGTATCTTGCCGATGGTAAAACAATCAGCATTGCGGATTTAGATGATAAAGCGGAGATTGGTATTACAGCAGAGAAACAGAACAGTCTGAACGACGGAGCAAATATTATCATCTCTGCTGTCGCTGCAGACAAGGCGGACTGCTTTACGGCAGATGCCCCGCTATTGTATGAGATTTGCGCGAATGGAGCAGGACTTGCACTTCGTACATTCCAAGGGCATAAACACTGCATCTGCGGTCTCAGTGTAGATACGAAAGAAACCGTAAAAGGACATGATGAGCATACCGAAATGACTTTTAAGCCGTGGACAGCAGGTAACAGCCTGCCTAATACAAGCGGAGAGTATTATCTGACGCAGAATGTAAAGCTTAGCGAAACATGGCAGCCTCCGGCGGATACAGTTCTGTGCCTCAACGGTAAGACAATCACATATAACGGTAAGGCTGTTGATATGACAGGCGGCACAGTGACAATCACAGACTGCGCGAAGTCATGGAAAGCCGGAACCATTGATGCAGCTGCTGAAACAGCCGGTATTGCAAAGGGCAGCACCTTCATTTTATACAGAGGAAAGCTGGCAGGCAAGAGCGGGATTGACGCTAACGGAACATTTGTCATGTACGGCGGCACTGTTACAGGCAGCACCAACAGCGGTGTCCGTTTGAATAATAACGCTGCATTTACGATGAACGGTGGTACGATTACAGGTAATTCCGCTTCCAAGTATGGTGCAGGCGTCTGTGTAACAAGCGGTACATTTACGATGAACGGCGGAGAGATTACCGGAAACTCCATAGCAGGCGGAAACGCTTACGGCGGCGGTGTGTATGTTAAGCATGGAGCAAATTTTATTATGAATGACGGCATCATCAGCCGTAACACGCTTGGTGCTGCAACTTGTCACGGCGGCGGTGTATCTGTCGTTGGGATCTTTGAAATGAATAACGGAGAAATCATTGACAACAGTACCGAAGGCGCAGGCGGCGGTGTATTTCTCAGCGGATGGGACAGTGATCCTGCAGGTTCATCGAAATTCATTATGCGCGGCGGCAGAATTACCGGAAACACTTCTAACGTTTTGATGGGTGGGAAGGATTATGATACCGGAGCGGGTGTATATGCTGACAGTTCAGGATATTTCTATCTTGATAAAGCTCCTGATACGGATATCATCATCACCGGCAATACCAAAAAAAGCGACGGAGCAGCGCGCAATGTCTATCTGGGGCCTACGAAAGCTTCGGGAAGCCCTCCCGGACATACAATTTCCATCATTGCTCCGCTGACGGGTACAATCCGAATGGGAGTGACTACAGCAAAAACATTGAACGCTTCCGGTGTAGCCATAGCGAGGGCTGATAAGGAAGCATACATCACCGGTGTTAAACTGTATGACATTTTCACCAGTGATAAAGATTCCGGCTATTTCGCAGCACGATATACCGCAACATCGAAAGACATTGTTTTAAAAAAACACTCGACCCATGAATATTCTTCCTATGAAGCTTCCGGCAGCACGATTACAGAAAAATGTAGCGAATGCGGGCAGAGCGGCGGTACCTTGACAATCGCTGCGCCTGACGCAGGGAGTCTTGTCTATGACGGAACCGCAAAAACCGCAACTGTAACTGCAAGTGATGACTGGAACGGTACAGCAGCAAATCAGGTTGATGTAACTTACACAAAGAAAGATGACAGCAGCTTTACAGGCGTACCGAAAGAGGCAGGCACTTATACAGCGGCTATGACCTTGGGCGGTGTAACCGCATCGACCGGCGAGTATACGATTACTCCGAAAGAAGTCACAGTTTCCGGCATTCAAGCCAAGGATAAGGAATTCAATGGCAGTACGGAAGCGAAGCTTGACTTTACGAATGTTGTTATAACCGGTAAAATAGATTCTGACGAATTAACGGTTACTGCAGCCGGAATCTTTGATAATGCTGATGTCGGGCAGAACAAGTCTGTTGGCGTTTCAGACTTAAAGCTGAGCGGTAAAGATGCGGGAAACTATGCGCTTGCATCGACAGGCAACCAGACTGCAGCGACTGCAGCGATTACGCCTGCGAAAATTACTCCGGTGCTTCGCGTAAGCGATAGCGTTTACGGGACTGCGCCAAGTCCTTCTGTTGCGGGAAATACCGGAAACGGGGCGGTAACTTATTATTACAATACCAATGACAGCAATGTGGATGGTACAAAATGGACAGAAGCTGTCAAGCTGGATGCAGGCGATTATTATATGTACGCGGAGATAGCAGCAAACGGTAATTATGCTGCAGCGAAAACCGCCGCGGTAAAATTCAAGGTAGAACCGAAACCGGTTACGGTTTCCGGAATTACCGCGCAAGAGAAAAAATACGATGGCAATCCATCTGCTGTATTGGATTTCAGCAATCTGAAGATAAACGGTAAAATCGAAGGCGATGAGCTGAAGGCTACAGCTGCAGGATCTTTTGAGAATGCAAATGCAGGTGAAAATAAGACAGTCAATCTTTCTAACATGCAACTCAGTGGCAGTTCTGCTGCCAATTATGTACTTGCGGCAACCGGAAATCAGATGACCGCGACGGCGACAATCATGCCGAGGGAAGTCACAATCACCGCTGCGACCGTTGCGGATAAAACCTACGACGGCAATGCCAATGCAACGGTTACCGAGGTGACCATTGCGGGCGTGCATGGCAATCTGGTTAAAGGTACCGATTTTGAGGTTACTGCGGCACGTTTCCCGGATGCGGATGTGGATGCTGCAGATGTGAACGTTACCATCACGGTCGCACTGAAAGGCGATGCAGCGAAAAACTATCAACTGACCAACAGTCCTTATGAGGCTGCTTCTGCGGCTAAGATAGGAAAAAAAGCGGTAACGATCAAAGTTGACAGCAAGTCTAAAACGGAAGGCATCGCGGATCCTGCATTTACAGGTACGGTAACGGGACTTGTGCAGGATACCGATTTGGGAACAATCACATATAAGAGAGCTGATGCCGATAAAGATAAAGAAAAAGTTGGCGCGGACATCAGCATCGTTGCAGAATATACAGAAAATTCCAACTACGATGTTACCGTTACACCGGCAAAACTGACCATTGATAAAAAGCAGACTTCCGGCGGCGGTGGCGGAGGCTCCTTCATACCGAACCAAAAACCGACGATTCAAGGCAGTGAAGGCGCGAAAACAGCCCTCAGTGCAGATGGAACGAAGCTGACCATTACAGTAGAAGATGGATACGAAATTACGGATGTTTTGGTGAATGGAGTTTCTAAAGGAGCAGCAGCGGAGATTACCGGTCTGAAAACAGGCGATAAAGTCGAAGTCAAGACAGCTAAGAAAACAGAGCCGACCGAGCCAACGAACCCGACGAACCCGGGCGCAGACAAGAAGGCGAAACTTGTCAAGGGTGTTCAGAACACAACCATCGTTCTGAAGTCCAAACTGACGAAGGACGGAAAGGTGCTTCTGACATGGACGAAATCGAAAGGCTACAAGGTTGACCGTTTTGAAATCTACCGTTCCATAAAGAAGAACAGTGCCTACGGCACGAAAGCATTCTTTACGACGAAGAACGGAAGTGCAGCGAAGTATCTGAACACGAAGAACCTGAAAGCAGGCAGGACCTACTATTACAAGGTTCGCGGCGTTCGCATCATTGACGGCAAGAAGTACTACACCGAGTATTCGTCCAAGGCATGGAGAAGCGTGAAATAAGAAAGCAAAGGCAATAGAAAAAACAGAAAAATTGAACAAAAAGCCGCGGCGGCGCATACGAATATGGATGCGCTGCCGCTGGCTTTTTTGGAGACCCATCCTTTACGCAATATGCGGTAAGCGTCAAACGTAAGCGTCAAACCATGCGCACATAGGGCATGAAGAAAGCAGTCACACCGGCTAACGGTGTATTCGCCGGCATGACTGCTTTGTGTTTGCCTGCGGCAATTCCTCCAGCAGGTGCTGAAAGTATTCGAACGGTTTCAGACCGCTTTCCTTTGCCGTTTCCATGATGCTGTAGATGATCGCACTGGCATCGGCTCCTTTTGGGGTATTCGAAAAAAGCCAGTTCTTCCGTCCGATCACGAATGGCTTGATGCTTCTTTCTGCTCGATTGTTTGACGCTTACGGTAGACAGATAAGATTGCATTTATCTATAAAACACCGAAGCTCCCTTGCGCAAAATGTAGGTCTGCGCGAGGGGGCTTCGGTGTTTTTGGAACTACAGCGTATGCGATGCGTTCAGCACGTTTTTGATCTTGTGCTGTACCATGGCCTGAATGGCGTCTCTGCCCGGTCCGAGGTATTTGCGCGGGTCGAATTCCGCCGGATTTTCAGCGATGAATTTGCGGACCTCCGCGGTCATGGCAAGACGCAGATCCGTGTCGATGTTGACCTTGCAGACCCCGTATTTCGCAGCTTCGGTGATCATGGCTTCCGGTACACCCTGCGCGCCCGGGATATTGCCGCCGTACTGGTTGCATTTATCGACGAATTCCTTGAGAACCGTCGAGGCTCCATGCAGCACGAGCGGGGTGTCCGGAATCAGCTTGTGGATGGTCTTGAGACGTTCAAAGTCCAGATACGGCTCACCCTTGAATTTATACGCGCCGTGACTGGTGCCGATGGCGATCGCCAGCGAGTCTACGCCGGTCCTTTCGACGAATTCCGCGGCTTCGTCCGGGTCGGTGAAGGTCGCGGAACGCGCGTCGACCTTGATGTTGTCCTCCACGCCTGCCAGCTTGCCCAGCTCAGCTTCAACGACCACGCCGTGCGCGTGCGCGTATTCGACGACCTCCTTAGTGATACGGATGTTTTCTTCAAATTCGTGCTTGGAGCCATCGATCATGACGGAGGTAAAGCCGTCGTCTACGCATTTCTTGCAGATGTCAAAATCTTCGCCGTGATCCAGATGCAGCGCGATATCCAGTCCGGTATCGAGAATGGCTGCTTCCACGAGCTTCAAAAGGTAAGCGGGTTTGGCGTATTTGCGCGCGCCTGCGGATACCTGCAGGATCAGCGGAGACTGTTCGAGCTTTGCTGCCTCCACGATGCCCTGAATGATTTCCATATTATTGACATTAAATGCGCCGATGGCGTAGTCCGACGTCAGCGCCTTGGCAAACATGTCTTTGGTTGTTACGAGTGCCATAGTTTCCTCCTGAAAGTTTTATTCTGTTTCTACTTGTGCTGTTCCGGCAGCGGGCGTATTTGCCGCGCGCGCCGCCTGCAATTGCTGTGTAAGTGCATTAGCCCGGACGCTGAGCGGCTCCGTCTTCGCCTTTCGGCTCGCCGATTGCCTTCGCTCGGGCATCTGTCTTACATCAGCTCTGCCTTCGGCTTTGCCTCGGCAATCGCTGTGTAAGTACATTATAGCGCATAAAAGTCTGAAAAAAAAGCCTGAATTGCAGTTTCTTCGCAAAATCGCGAGAAAATATCCGCTCTGCGGGAGAGTCTCGTTTCTCAGGAAAATTTCGCGCTTTGGACGTTTGTCTTTTCTTTGGAGAATGCTGCCTGCGCGCCTTAGTTCTCTGTGTTTCCGTTTCCGAATCTCCCGAGCAGCGGGCCGAGCATTTCTGCCATGCTGCTGAGGTCCGGCAGGGCAGAGGTGTTGATGAGGTCTGCGGGTTCCGGCAGTTTTGGCGGGTTGACAGCCATTTGTCCGAGATGATCGACCTTGCCCATCACTTCTGTCATGCGATGAAAATCGCCGATCAGGCGCGCAGGCTCCGGCATGCGCAAGCGTCTGGGACGTCCGTAAAAAGACGTCGGTGCAGAGGTCTGCGAAAACGCGGGCGATATGTTCGGGTCCGGCCAAGTCTGCGCGTACGCGCCCGCTTCGGTTTGGCGCAGTTCGGCAAGCAGCGCCAGCAGCAGAAGCAGGATGAGAATATCGGAATTTCGGTTCATAATGATGTACCCCTCGGATTCAGTCTCTTTCTTGGTTATCATATGAAAATTTTGCGCGCTTGGTGCATAAATTGATTACAGAGTGCGAACGCTTGGCAGAACCGGTTCCCCAGAGAGGCAGGGTGCGGGGTTTCCGGCGCGGACTGCCTCGCGAAGAAGCAAGGTCCGGCAGCGTGCAGAGAAAATCTAACGCGGGCTCGAGGGAACGATCTGCAGGATGAGCGTAGGCACGAGCATGGAAAGGAGAGAGAAGCTATGGATATCAATGAAACGATAGCGCGGGAGATCGCGCAGCAGCTCGGTATCGGCGGAGGCGGTGCAAGGGCTGATCAGGATGTGATCCGCAGACTGGAGGGCAAGAGCGATGCCGAACTCATGCAGGAGCTTGCGCGCCTGCAGAGCCAGCTGGCCGCGAACAATATCGGTCCCGCGCAGCAGAAAGCATTGGTCAAGAGTCTAATGCCAATGATGAAAGGACCGCAGCGGCAGCGCCTGCAGCAGCTTTTGCAAATGCTGGGCGAGTAGGCACGTGCCGCGCCGGCAAAGGGGCAAAAGAAAACGGGCGGCAAGTGCCGCCCGCGGGTGTTTCGAATGTGTTTTTTGGAACGCGAAAGTTTAACTCCAGTTCATTTTTTTGGCAATAGCTGCCTTGGTGGAGCCTTTCTCAAAGGTGAAGGTACCGCCCTTGACTTTTTCATCGTCAAGGCCGGACTGGGTGCAGATCTGCTTGTACTCTGCGTAGTCCTTGAAGAGTCCTGCGTCGACGAGGCACTGGATCGCGGCAGTCGCGGTATTGCCTGTGACATCAACCTCGACGTCTCTGGTCAATGCGCCTGCAGCCCAAAGCTCTGCGGTGCCTTGCGTGTCTGTGCCGCTGTTCGCATCATCTCCGCCGTTGCTTCCGGTATTCGCGCCGCTGCCGTTTCCGGTCGCGGCATCGCCGTCCTTGTTTGCATCGTCCTTGTTATCCCCCTTGGACGTATCATCGGTTTTGGACGGGTCGACCGTCGGCGTTTCGATCTGCTTATCGTTATGGATGAGCTGCTTTGGATACTGCAGGATGACGTCCATTCGCCAGGCGATGATGGAAGCCGCCACAACTAAAATCAAAACAGCAATCAAAATATCATTTTTATCGTATAAAAAATCTTTGAACTTTTTCATAATCCCCTCCATGCTTGTCCATGCTATCCCATGCCTGCAGGCATCGCTGCCCGGACGAGCCCTTTTTGCCTTGTGTGTCAGTCCTTGTGCCGGGCACTGCAGCTCATCGCGCGTGCGCTTATGCACAGGGTACCTATATATTTTAGCAGATTTAGACTTTTTTCTCAAGTGATTTTAGTGTATAATAGACGCATGATTAAAATTACCATTACAGAAAACCAGGGAAACCAGCGGCTGGACCGCTTTTTGAAAAAATATTTTGACCGCGCGCCGCTCAGTCACATCTATAAGCTGATCCGCAAGGATGTCAAGGTCAACGGTAAGCGGCAGAAGGAAGATACGATGCTGGCGGCGGGTGACGAGCTGACGATCTACCTTTCGGAGGAGGATGCCAAGGCGCTGCAGACAGTGAAAAAACATGTCAAGGCCAAACGGCAGTTTCGGATCGCTTACGAGGATGAAAACGTCTTAGTATGTGAAAAGCCGTTCGGGCTTCTGACGCACGGCGACCACAGCGAAAAAAAGAACCATCTCGCCAATCAGGTGGTGGACTATCTGATCCAGACCGGCGCTTATCAGCCGCGGCTGGAAAAGACCTTTACGCCGGCACCCGCGAACCGTTTGGACCGCAATACGACCGGTCTGGTGATCTTCGGCAAAAACGCGCCGGCACTGCAGGAGCTGAACCGGATGATCCGTACCAAGGACATGGTGCGCAAGCTGTATTTGACGATCGTCTGCGGCAAACTCCAAAAGCCCATGCGGATGCGGGCCAAAATGACGAAGAATGAACAGAAAAATACCGTACGCGTGCTCGCAGAGGACGCCGACGAGGGAAAGACGATGGAAACAATCGTCAGACCGCTTCGCAGCGCGCAGGATCAGAACAGATGGTTTACGCTGGTCGAGGTGGAAATCATCACCGGCAGGACGCACCAGATCCGCGCACATCTGGCACAGGCGGGATTCCCGGTCATCGGTGACATCAAATACGGCGACCGCGCATACAATCGTTTCGTGCAGGACCGCTTCGCTCTGTCCACGCAGCTGCTGCATGCGTACAAGCTGGTGTTCACACAGCAGGAACCGAAAGCGCAGACAGCGGAGACTGCAGAACTGCCAAACGGTGCCGGACCCAAAGCGCAGTCGGAAGCACAGGCGGCGCAGGGCAGCGGGCTGCTGTCCTATCTGGCGGGCAAGACGATCACTGCGGAGCTGCCGCCGGACTTTGCACGTATCAAAACAAGTATTTTTGGAAATGATAAAGAGGAGATAGAGAAAAAATGAAGGAAATCATGGAGTGGGTCAAAGACATTTTGCTGGCGGTCGTTATCGCGGCCGTAATTCTGGCGTTTTTTAAGCCAATCATCGTGCAGCAGCAGTCCATGGAGCCGAATTTCCATGCGGGGGATTATCTGATCACGAGCAGGCAGGCGTATCGGTTATTCGGCGATCCGCAGCGCGGAGACGTCATCGTATTCAAATCCGAGCTTTTGGATGAAAACGAAAAGCCGAAGAATCTGATCAAGCGCATCATCGCGCTACCGGGAGAGACCATCGAGATCAAGGGCGGCGAGGTCTATATCGACGGCGCGCAGCTGCGGGAGGACTATCTGCCGGGCGAAGCAATCTCCGGCGAGATGGATGCCGTCACCGTACCGGAGGGACAGCTCTTTGTGATGGGTGACAACCGTGAATACAGCGAGGACAGCCGTTCACCGCGGGTCGGGACCATCGAGCAGTCGACCATCGTCGGCAAGGTCATCGTCAGACTCTATCCATTCAACAGCATCAAAACGTTCAAGGGTGTGGATTACGAATCGTAACACAGGATGAAGCGCCGCAGACCGCACAGCTGGAACGTGAAAGGTGCAGGCGTAGCAGATACAGCGCATGAAGCAAACAGTACAACATGCGGTTTGTGAGACATCTGCGAAAATCTGCCGATGATGCGGAGAGGATCGGCATATGGGGAAATGGATTCTGCGGATTCTGGCAGCGGTTTTGGGAACCGGGCTTGCCATCGGACTGTTTTGCAGCTTCGCGCTGGTGCGTGTGGAGGGCAGCGATATGCTGCCGACCCTGGAGCCGGGCGATTATGTATTGATCAATAAATGGAAAAAAGACGAACTTGCGGTCGGTGATCTGGTGCTCTACAAAGCGCCGTATTACGAGATCGACGGCGCGCAGTACCCGCTACGGCGGGTGGTCGGCGTCCGGGATGGCTGGATCAAGGTCGGCTGTGATGCGGACCTGGTACTGGACGGCACGCAGATGATCCCGGCGGAATATGTGGTCGGAACGGCGATCGGCATCGATTGACGCGGAGATTTTCTTAAGAAAAGCCGAAGAAGCGGGCAAAAGAGATTTTCTCAAGAAAAGCCGAAGAAGCGGGAAAAAGAGATTTTCCCAAGAGAGCCGAAGAAGCGGGCAGCAGAGATTTTCCCAAGAAAAGCCGAAGCTGTTCGCACAAGGAAAGGAAAGAAGAAAAAGAAGGGGAAGGACTATGGGCAAGAAGGAACGCAAGCTGGTGGCGAACAACAAGAAGGCCTACCACGACTATTTTATAGAGGAAACGTATGAGGCGGGCATTGTGCTGACGGGGACGGAGATCAAGTCGGTGCGGCAGGGCAAGGTCAGCATTAAGGAGAGCTACGCGCGCATCAAGGACGGCGAAATGATGCTTTACGGTATGAATATCAGTCCGTACGAGCAGGGCAATCGCTTTAACACCGACCCGCTGCGCGACCGCAAGCTGCTGCTACACAAGCAGGAGATCCGCAAGCTCATCGGGCAGACAACGCTCAAGGGCTTGACGATCGTGCCACTCAAGATGTACATAAACGAGGACGGGCTGGCGAAGGTGGAGATCGGACTGGCGCGCGGCAAGAAGAATTACGATAAGCGCGAGGATATTGCCAAGCGGGACGCGAAGCGCGACATCGACCGCCGGATGAAGAACCGTTAACCGTTGAGAATTGAATAGAAAATCGACGAAAGCATGAAACTGCAAACGACCGTTGAAACCGAAAGAGAACTTTTACGCGCGGGTGACCGCGATACGAGGGAGAGAGTGTTATGGAAAAGCGAGAAAGGTTCCCAAAAATCGATGAGGCGAGCTTGCTCGAGACCATGCTGGCCGCGCCGGATGAACTGATTGTAGTGGTTAACAAAAACGGATACATAGAGAACATGTCGCAGGCTTATGGCGACTTTTTGGGGATTCAGGTCCAAAACGCCATCGGGCGGCATGTTACCGAGGTCATTGAGAACACGAGAATGGACATTGTGGTCAAGATGGGCGTTCCGGAAACAGGAGAGACACAGGATATCCATGGCGAAAAGATGATTGCCACCCGAATTCCAATCCGAAAAAACGGAATGGTGATCGGCGCGTATGGGCGCGTTTTGGTGCGCAATACCAGAGAGCTTCACATGCTGCACGACAAGCTGAGCAGCATCGAGATGGAACTGAACATGTACAAGAGAACCTTTGAGAAAATCAATACCGCGAAGTACACAGTAGATGATATCATCGGGGACTGCAGTATTATGCAGGATCTCAAGGATTCCGTCAGAAAGGTCGCGAAGACCAATTCCAATGTTTTAATCATGGGCGAAAGCGGAACAGGCAAGGAGCTGTTCGCGCACAGCATTCACGCGGGCAGCATGCGCAGAAAAGCGCCGTTTGTCTGTGTGAACTGCGGCAGTATACCGGAGCAGCTGATTGAATCGGAGCTGTTCGGCTATGAAGAGGGAGCGTTTACGGGCGCGCGGAAGGGCGGCAAGATCGGACTTTTCCCCGCGGCGCATGGGGGCACCATATTTTTGGATGAAATCGGAGAGCTGCCGCTTCCTATGCAGGTCAGATTGCTGCGTGTCCTGCAGGACAGAGAGATTCAGCGTGTCGGTTCCAACGTGAGAGAAAAGGTCAATGTGCGGGTTGTGGCGGCGACCAACCGGAATCTCTATCAGATGGTAAAGAAGGGCGAGTTTCGCTCGGATTTGTATTATCGTTTGAACGTTGTGACCCTGCATCTGCCTTTGCTGCGGGAACGGAAGGAGGATCTTCCATTGCTCATCCGGATGATTCTCAGCAAAATCTCAAAAAAGGAGAACCTGGGAGCCATCGAAATTTCGCGTGAGGCGATGGATCATCTGCTCCGTTACGACTGGCCGGGAAATGTACGGGAATTAGAAAATGTTTTGGAGCGCGCGATCAACTTTACGGACGCGGGTGAAAAAATCAAGGCGAAAAATCTGCCGGAGCGGATTACGGGCAGTATGGTTTCGCAGACAGTGATGCCGCTGAAAGAACTTATGGAAAATACGGAGAAGGACGCCATCAAGGACGCGCTTCTGCGCTGCCGGAACTGTAAAGCGAAGGCCGCCAATGAATTGGGAATCAGCAGAACAACTTTATATGAAAAAATGATGAAATATGAGATCTGAACCCCTGCGAAAAGGTAACGAAACAACGGGTGTGCGGGTATTCTTACAGAAAACGTGAATGCGTAAGAGAAGCTGTAAAGAAATCCGCACGCTTTTTTTGTGGATTTTTTAGAAGGTGTTCGGGAATGCTTACAGTTTTGGCCGATTTTGGCGCAAAACTGCTTTTTTTATTTCTCCCCCAAAAGGAACGACGCAATGAATGCTTGAAGTTTCAACGTTCGCGATGAAGCAAAAAAACTTGGCACAATCTTTGCGCTATGTTGATAGCAGAACGCAGTTGTGAAAAAATCTTAATTTGCGGTAGGACGACCGGTCAAAGACGAAATCCGCGAGGAGGAGGAAATTATGTTAAAAGACAAAGTTGCGATTGTAACAGGGGCTGCCAGCGGCATCGGGCTGGCAACCGCGGAAATGCTGGCTAAGGAAGGCGCGCGCGTTGTGCTTGCGGACATCAACGAAGCGCAGCTCGAAGCTGTTTCCGCGAAAATCGGCGCAGACGCGCTTGCGGTTGACCTCAGCAAGAGAGAGGGTTGTCGGGAATTGGCCGATTATACGATGAAGCAGCACGGAAGAATTGATATTCTGGTCAATGTCGCCGGAATTCAAAACGTCGCGTCGGTGGAGGATTTTCCGGAGGAACGTTGGGACTTCATGATCTCCCTCATGCTTACCGCGCCGTTCCTTTTGACGAAATACGCGTGGCCTTCTATGAAGCAAAACGGTTGGGGCAGAATCATCAATCTCAATTCCATTCATGGATTGGTCGCTTCGGAGTTCAAATCCGCTTACGTATCCGCGAAGCATGGTCTGATGGGTCTGACCAAGACCGCGGCGTTGGAGGGCGGCCCTTGTGGCATTACGGTCAATTCCATCTGTCCGGCTTATGTCAGAACGCCGCTGGTGGATAATCAGATTGAAGCGCAGGCGCAGAACCACGGAATCAGCAAGGAAGAAGTTGTCAGCAAGATTATGCTACAAAAGGCGGCGATCAAAAAGCTCTTAGAGCCGGAAACGGTTGCGGAAGCAGTGAAGTTCCTTTGTTCCGATGCAGCGGCAAATATCACGGGAACTGCGTTTACCATTGACGGTGGCTGGACGGCAGGCTGATGCCGCGCCGGCTGAGCGACTCACGAGCACGCGGACAAAAGCGCGCGCGACGAAACCGGAAATTTCCGCGCGCGTAGGGCGCTCGTGGATGCGCGCCGCGCCGCAAGATGATTTTGTTGATAGTGCGGGGACATCGCAGGCGATAATCCCTATCTAAAGGACAAAGGTGTGCATAACGAAATCAGAGATTTCTATGCGCACATGGCGCTCACCCATGAGCGCCGCTCTGCAAGGTGCTTTTGTCGATATTTCCTACATAAGGACAAAAGTGTGCATAACGAAATCAGAGATTTCTATGCACACATGTCGCTCACGCATGAGCGACGCTCTGCAAGGTGCTTTTGTCGATATTCCGGAAATATCGCTATGCGATATTTCCGGAATAATAAGAAAATATGGCAGCGTCGTAAACGCAAATAGAATCGCCAGAATCATTTCTTTACTTCATTATATTCTGCCGACGCCTCCTTTGCAATATCTCTTTTCCTTTTCGTAAAAATATGTTAGAATAGAAGCAGCTTTTGGCGGCGGACCGATCTGCTGCCGATTCATTTTCGCAAGGTGAAAGGAGTCCCTATGAACTTATCGAAACCATTGAATAAATATTTTGACCATACGCTGCTCAAGCCGGAGGCGACCGCCGCACAGATCGATCAGCTCTGCGACGAGGCCAAGGTCTATGATTTCTATTCTGTCTGCGTCAACACCTGCTATGTCGGACGCTGTACGGACAACCTCAAAGGCACCGATGTCAAAGTCGCTGCCGTCGTCGGCTTCCCGCTCGGCGCCTGCACCACAGCAACCAAAGCCTTTGAGACCGAAGAGGCCTGCAAGGACGGTGCGGCTGAGATTGACATGGTGCTCAACGTCGGCGCATTCAAGGACGGCAGATACGACGATGTCCGCGACGACATCCGCGAAGTGGTCAACGCCGCTGCGCAGTACGGCGCGATCGTCAAAGTCATTCTCGAAACCTGCCTGCTCACGCCGCCTGAAATCGAAGAAGCCTGCCGTCTCGCCAAGGACGCCGGCGCACACTTCGTCAAAACCTCAACCGGATTTAACAGCGGCGGTGCGACTGCCGCCGCTGTGGCGCTGATGAAGCAGACCGTCGGCGATGCCCTCGAGGTCAAAGCCAGCGGCGGCATCCGCGACTATGAGACAGCCATGGCGATGATCGAGGCTGGTGCAGACCGCATCGGTGCCTCCGCATCTGTAAAAATCATGGAGGTGTATCAGCAAAATGTCTAATAAAACGCTCGATATCCTCAAAGGCAGCTTCTTTGCCCTAATTTTTATCTTCTGTCTGATCAGCCGCATCAAAAGCGGCGGTGGTGCCACTTGGACCTATGTCGGCATGGTGATTACCGCTATCGCCGCTATCGGTTTCTTCAAACGCGCCTTTGACCGCTACTGATCTCCGCCGTTAGACCCGACTGCGTCAATGGCTGCATGGCGTGCTATCGAAAAAAACACATAGCAAAATTTTCTGCGATCGAAAAAACGGTGTCGAACTGCAATCCGGCACCGTTTTTCTGTTCCTGTTTTTTCACAAATCAGCGCGGACATTCTCGCCGACCGCTGACCGCCGACCGTTTCATGCGCGATCCACCCGCGCAAGATACCCTTTACAGACCTGCCTGCTGTCTCAGCGTCTCCGCTTTATCCGTATGCTCCCAAGGCAGATCAATATCGGTTCTGCCAAAGTGACCGTAAGCCGCTGTCTGTCTGTAGATCGGTCTTCTCAGATCAAGATCTCTGATGATCGCAGCCGGACGGAAGTCAAAGTTCTTCTCTACGAGCTCTGCGATCTTTTCATCATCGAGCTTTCCGGTACCAAAGGTATCGACCATAATGGAAACCGGTTTTGCAACGCCGATCGCATAAGCAAGCTGGATCTCGACCTTGTCAGCAAGCCCCGCCGCAACCACATTCTTCGCTGCGTATCTTGCAGCATAGCTTGCGGAACGGTCGACCTTTGTAGGATCTTTGCCGGAGAACGCACCGCCGCCGTGGCGTGCATAGCCGCCATAGGTATCAACAATGATTTTACGTCCTGTCAGACCGGAGTCTCCATGCGGACCGCCGATGACGAAGCGGCCTGTCGGATTAACATAATACTTTGTCTCGTCGTCCAGAAGCTCCGCCGGAATGATCGGTTTAATAACATATTCAAGCATATCCTTCTTGATCTGTTCCTGTGTTGCTTCCGGGTCATGCTGTGTGGAAATCAGCACAGTATCGATCCGCTTTACCTTGTTATCCTCATACTCTACCGTCACCTGTGTTTTGCCGTCCGGTCTCAGATATTTGAGCGTACCGTCCTTACGAACATCGGTCAGTCTCTTTGCCAGCTTATGTGCGTAAGCAATCGGTGCCGGCATCAGCTCCGGTGTTTCATTGCAGGCATAACCGAACATCAGACCCTGGTCGCCTGCGCCGATGGTATCAATCGTTGCCTCATCCTTTAAGCTGCCGTCCTTGTATTCCAAAGACTTGTCAACGCCCATTGCGATATCGCCGGACTGTTCATCGATTGCGGATAATACCGCACAGGTGTTGCCGTCAAACCCGTAGGCGGAACGATCGTAGCCGATGTCCAGGATCACCCTTCTGACCAGCTTCGGAATGTCAACATAGCACTTTGTCGAAATCTCACCCATGACCATGGCATAGCCAGTCGTGGTCGTCGTCTCAGCAGCCACTCTGCCGTATGGGTCTTTTTCAAAAATAGCGTCCAAAATCGCGTCGGAGATCTGGTCGCAGACTTTGTCCGGATGCCCTTCTGTCACGGACTCTGATGTAAATAATCTTTTCATTGGTTTCTCCTCCCTCATAAAACGTCTATCCTTACCTTCAGGTATCCCCAGCAATTATAAAAGCCTCTCTTTGAAAGAGAGGCTCAGTCGATTGCGAGACTTTTCCTCATCTTTCAGAACATTCTTCACATGCCGCATGGCATCTTGCCTGCACTCTGCAAATGCTTCTGTAGGATTTAGCACCTTTTCTGCTCTGTTTCTCTTACAAGCACCTAGGTTGCCGGGCGTCTTCGGGCCTATTCCCTCAGCCACTCTTGATAAGGATCTTCATTTGAATGATTTGAACTTTGTGTTCATCGATTATCTTATACCCGCGCCCCGCGTTTGTCAATCATAAACTTTGCAGAAGCTGCAGGATAAAAACAAATTTTGTCGTTTTGAGATGCCGCATGCTGTCGAAAATCTCTTCGCAAGGCTCTCTCGCTCTTTCTTCACAGTGTGAACGCAAACCGCATAGCCAGAGCCGAGAAAAGCTCATGCATCACCTTTTCCGAGATCTCGCGGATCTGCAAGCCTTTGATGAACGCCAGCACCTGCTGCAGCTCCGCCTCCGGCACCTTGTAAGCGCGCAGACTCATCGTCAGAAAGTACGCCAGCTTTTTTTCGAGGGTGAAAGTCTCATCGCATGGCTGCGCCATATATGCCCGCATGATGCCCGCCGACCCGATCTCCATATGGTAGAAATCCTCTGCCGTCAGCTCCGGCTGATACGCGCCGAAGATTCGATAAAGCTCCTTGGCTGTCTCCCGGAAAATATATGCGGCTGCTTCTTTCTGCGTGTAGGCTTCGATGTAGATTTCGCGCAGATTTTCGTTCAGCTCTGTCAGCGTCATCTGAATCGCCGTTTCCACCGCATACACATAGACCGGCGGCAGCCCCTCCCCCGCGATTCTGCGTGCCGTACCAAACTGATTGCCGAACATGAATATGACCAGTTCCGTCAGCACGCCGTCCTTCGCGCGAAAAATATTCTGAAAGGTGCTGTTGGAAACGTCAGCTTTCTGCACGATCTCCGCAACCGTTGTTTTTTTATATCCCTGCTCCAAAAATAGTTTGACGCAAACCGTCAAGATCCGCTTTTTGGCAGGCAGACTGGCACTCGTAATCGCCATGCTTTCACTCCTTTGTACTTGCTTCCTGTTTTGCCATGCAAACCAAGACCTGTCTTTCTTATTTTATCATGGGCGGGGTGGATAAAGCAACTGCTTTCCTAAAACTTTCTCGCGGCGGCGGTGTGCTTTCCTATTGTTTTGACTTGTTTTTTGCGCAAAATCAGTTATACTGGAAGTATACATGCAGAAAGGTACAAAAGGGTCAGCGAATGTTCAATCAATCACCTGCATTTCAGATTCTGCGCGGCGGACTTGCCGAAAGCGCCGCCACCAGCAAAAAGGAATTTATCTCTGCCTACATTACCGACACACGTTTAATGGGCGTTGTCGGTCTTGTTTTGCATTGGTATTTACCTGAGAATCTGACGAAGGATCATTTTTTTCAATTCTTTTATATGGATGCGGAGGAGTACGGCTTCGACACTTACCGCAGTGCACTGACCGCAGGCATCGACGAAGATGCGCTTGAGGCTGTCGATGAGCTGCGCTCTGTCGAAAACAGTTTGATCGGTTGTCTCGGCGGTAAAAAAACACCTCTGACAGAGCGTGAGGCCAGAGCTGTCGTGCAGCAATACGTCGATTTTAATCTGCGCCTGAAACTGCCGCTTCCCGACGGCATCGAAGAATATCAGTTCCTGCTCGGTCCACATATCACACTCGACAGCGACGAAGCCCTCGCACTGATGAAAAAGCAATCTCCTGTGTTCACCTCGGAGTTTCAGGTGATCCACTATTTTCTCATGCGCTGCTTCGGACGCGATTTCAGTGCAGCCAAATTCCTGACTAAAAACTATGTTCGCACGAATCTGTTCCCGGAGCACAAGGCGGCAACCTTGCTGCAGAACGCCATTGATCCGGCGCCTGATGACAGCGGCAGCAGTACAGCTTATCATGCGACTGACGACGATACCGTCTTTGGAACCTTTGATACGCACAAGCGCTTCCTCTGTGAGTCTTTAATCGAATATGACGGCAAATACTACCTGATCGTAACACAGCTTACACTAGAACATCTGAAGATCGTCAAGTATGAACGCATCTCCTCTTTCCGGATCTCACCGTCGGAGGCTGCTATGATCACAGACCGCCCGGAATTTATTACTTTATTTTATTATTCACCGGAATATGCCGATGCACTCGCTGCATATACTGCAAAGCTGGAACACGCGATGCGCACCGAGCATGAGAATGGCTGCCTTTACATGCTGTTTTACCCGCACAACAATCATGTCAACAAACAAGTCTTTCGTTTATCCGATGATGTTTTTGGCGTAGTCTATGTTGCTGACAGCGGAGAGCTGTTGCTGTCCTCAAACACGCGCCAGAATCTCCGACAAATGGAAGCACATCTGTTGCAGTCCGAAATCAAAGAAATTGTAACGCCTTTATCTCGCTATCACTTCCAGGAGCCTGTGCTGTACGACTTCATGCACAGCGACTGTGACGATTTTGAAGAATATGTACAGGCCATCTCCGAACCGGAGGATGAAGACCACGAAGAATCCGCAGAAGACCTGTACGACTTCCCGATTGACGACTTCCATATCCCCATCAACCCATACGAACCGGAGGAGTAAGCGCAGTGCAGCGCTCATCCTTTCGGCTCGCCCTGCATAGAGGATCGAAGGAAACCATACTTTCGGAAAGTAGAGACGTTGCCAAAAGAAAAAAAGACAGCATGACTGCTATCTTTCCTCTGTATTGTAAAAATAATTTGCAAAACAAAAACCGGCAACGTCCTACTTTCCCAGGCAGCTTCCCACCAAGTATCATCGGCG
>OGHJ01001636.1_pt1 | contig 22815 bp, 22 predicted proteins | sample 1571351 | NCBI WGS metagenome assembly OGHJ01 (sample SAMEA2582037, study PRJEB24529) | metagenome | biome: Human gut stool | place: China | collected 2011 | reverse complement strand
CTTCTATGTTGTTTACTATATTTCACATCTGCTGGTTAAGAAGAGCTTAAATGACGGCTATCTGGTCGGCTCGCGAGGGTCGGTCGGCTCGTCGTTCGCGGCGACGATGGCGGGCATTACGGAGGTCAATCCCCTCAATCCACATTATCTTTGTCCGAACTGCAAAAAGATCATCTGGGGTGATATGCAGAAGTACGACTGCGGCGTAGATATGCCGCCGCTGGACTGTCCGGACTGCGGCACACCGATGAAGCGGGACGGCTATACGATCCCGTTCGCGACCTTCCTTGGGTTCAAGGGCAATAAGGAGCCGGATATCGACCTGAACTTTGCGGGGGAATATCAGCCGGTGGCGCACCGCTATGTCGGGACTATTTTCGGTGAAAAAAATGTGTTTAAGGCGGGAACGGTCGGTACGGTCGCCGAAAAGACCGCCTTTGGCTATGTCGCAAAGTTCTTTGAGGAACGCGATATTCCGGTCAACAAATATGAAAAGGAGCGTCTGGCGCAGCATTGTACGGGTGTGAAACGGACGACCGGGCAGCACCCGGGCGGAATCGTTATCTGTCCGGACGACCACGAGATTTATGAGTTTTGTCCGGTACAGCATCCGGCGAACGACACGACGACAGACATCATCACGACGCATTTTGACTATCATAAGATCGATGAAAACCTGCTGAAGCTCGACATTCTCGGTCACGATGTGCCGTCCATGATCCGCCAGCTGCAGGATATGACGGGTACCGACCCGCTGCAGATCGACTTGACGGACCGCAAGGTACTGAGCATCTTTAACGGCATCGAGGCGCTGGATATCAAGGATCCGGACTACAAGTTCACGCACGGCTCTTACGCGATCCCGGAGTTCGGGACTTCTTTCACGCGGCAGATGCTGGACGATACGAAGCCGGACAAGTTCGCGGATCTGGTGCGCATTTCCGGTTTTTCTCATGGACAAGACGTTTGGCTGAACAACGCGCAGGACTATATCCGTTCGGGAACCGCGACGATGCGTGAGGTAATCTCGACGCGTGACGACATTATGAACTATCTGATCCTCAAGGGCGTGGAGAATGAAACCGCGTTCAAGATCATGGAGATCGTCCGGAAGGGCAAGAAGGATCTCGATGAGCAGCAGGTCGCGACGATGAAGGAGCACAACGTGCCGGACTGGTACATCGACTCCTGCAACAAGATCAAGTATATGTTCCCGCGTGCGCATGCGGTGGCTTACACGATGATGAGCTTCCGTATGGCGTGGTACAAGGTATACTATCCACAGGAATTTTACGCGACATATTTCACCACGAAGGTCGCGAATTTCGACGCGGAGACAATCCTCAAGGGTAAGGAGGCGATTCTGGCACGCATGGACGAGATCACAGCAAAGGGCATCAACGCTTCCGCGAAGGAAAAGGATGACTATACGATTTTGGAGGTCGCATACGAGATGTACGCGCGCGGCTACGAGTTTACGCCTGCGCGGCTGGATAAGTCAGACGCGGTCAAATTCGATGTCGATGACGGCAAGGTACTGCTGCCGTTTGTCGCGATCGAGGGCGTCGGGGAAACTGCAGCTCGCGCATTTGCGGAGGAGTACGCGGTAAAACCGTTTGACACGATCGAGGAAGCGGTCAAGCGCGCCAAACTGAACAAGACAGCGACAGAAGGACTGCGCGGACACGGTGTGTTCGCAGGACTGCCGGAGACCGACCAGCTGAGTATGTTTTTGTAAGAGAGCGAGCGATACCCAGACCCTGCTTGTCACGTGCGGACTGCCGATAATGGTTTTCCGGAAAAATTAATTTTTCCCCTCGAAATTTGTCGAAATTTGTGCTATAATTATGTATAGGAACCGCGCGATGTTTGTACTGCGAAGCTATCATTTCGCGGGTAGAGCACGCGCGTTTTTTCATTGGACGTATGCAAGGGAGAGGAAGAACAGGAAGGCAGAGGCATGTATCAGATCGGTGACATCGTAGTTTATGGAACAGAGGGGATTGCGGAGATCGGAGAAGAAATCGAACGGGAATTTGACGGTCAGAAACTGAAATATCTGGTGCTGCACCCGCTCGAAAAAAAGACGGAAACGGTCTACGTTCCGGTCGGAAACGAGAAGGCGATGAGAAAGCTGCGCAGCATTCTGAGCGAGGAGGAGGCGGAAACGCTGATTGACGCCTTGCCGCAGGAGCGTCCGGACTGGATCAAAAACGACCGGGAACGGCAAAAAGTCTATCGCGACACACTGCTGTTCGGCAGCAGCCGCGAGGTACTCGCCATGGCAAGAGCGCTGTATCTGCATCAGGTCGAGCAGCTCGCGCGCGGCAAGAAGCTGCATGCGTCTGACGAACGCTTCATGCGCGATGCCGAGAAGATGATCTTCGGAGAGCTTGCCTATGTGCTCGGCATTACGCAGGAGGAAGTTTTGCAGCGGCTCGTCCGATTAGAGAAAAGCAGCCAAAAATAAGGACGTCCGCGGTCACGATCGTCGCGCCGACCGGTGTCGCGCACATGATAGAGATCAAGATGCCGAGCGCCGAGGTGATGACGGCGATGATGGCTGCGCAGAGGACGACTTGACGGAAGGTCCGATAGATACGCATCGCGGAAAGCGCCGGGAAGATCATCAGGGCTGAGGTCAGCAGGGCGCCGACCAGATGCATTGCCAGCACGATAATGACAGCGGTGATGACCGCAATGAACAGATTATACAGACCGGTGCGTGCGCCGGTTGCACTTGCGAAGTCTTCGTCAAAGGTAATGGCGAAGATTTTGTTGTAAAAAAGGATGAATAACAGCATCACCAGGACGGACATGGTCACACAGAGCGCGACATCGCTTGTCGTCAGCGTCAGAATCGAGGTGGAGCCGAACAGGGTACTGCAGACGTCGCCGGAGATGTTTGCGGAGGTGCTGAAGCAACTGAGCAGGAGATAGCCAATCGCCATGGAACCGACAGAAAGCATGGCAAGCGCGGCATCTCCTTTTATTTTTGCGTGTCTGCCGCCTGCCAGCAGCAGACCTGCGCAGAGTACGGTGACCGGCATGACGATGAGCATTTCATTGTTGACGGAGAGGATCGCGGCAATCGCCATAGCGCCGAAGGCAACATGGGAGAGACCGTCGCCGATAAACGAGTAACGTTTCAGCACCAGGGTTACACCGAGAAGCGAGGAGCAGAGCGCGGTCAGGACGCCTGCGATGAAGGCGTAGCGTACAAACGAGTAACTGAAATATTCAGCGATCAGATGAAAGATTTGCATTATTTATAGTACCTCCTTGCTGCGGTGCCGTCGCGTTCGGCGCGGCTGCACACTGCTTCATCAACAAATCTGGAAAGCTCGCCGCGGTCGCGGAAGGCTGTGCGCAGCGGCGTCTTGATATAGTCCTCTTTGGTGCCGAAAAATTGCAGCTTACCGCCCAGATGCAGGACGTGCGTGGCATATTTGACGGACATTTCGATATCGTGGGAAACCATGAGGATGGTCATATGCTTCTCGCGGTTCAGCGCGGCAATGATGTGATACATTTCCTGCATGGCTGCGGGATCCAATCCGGCAACAGGTTCGTCGAGCAGGAGCATCTTTTGGGCAGCGCAGAGGGCTCTGGCCAGCAGGACGCGCTGCTGCTGACCGCCGGAGAGGTCGCGGTAGCAGCGCTTGGCAAGCTGCGGGATGCCGAGCTCTGCGAAAAGCTGTTTGGCGTATTGCTTCTGCGTCTTGCTGTAAAATGGGCGCAGACCGTTTGCGGCGAGGAAGCCGCTGCAGACGATTTCCTCACAGGACGCCGGAAAATCCTTTTGGAAGGCAGTCTGCTGCGGCAGATAGCCGATCTGCCGCGCGGAGAGTCCATCGCCGAAGGTGATCTCACCTTCGAGCGGCGGTATGAGTCCGAGCAGGGTTTTGATCAGTGTCGACTTACCGGAGCCGTTTTCACCGACGATGCACAGATAGTCACCGCGGTTAAGGCGGAAGTTGATATCCGCAGCGACTGCATGCCCTTCATAGCCGAGCGTGAGACCGCTGCAGGTAAGCTGCGGCGCAGGCGGCAGCAGCTGTCCGGCAGACTGCGCACTTTGCTCGGTCTGCGCTCGGACCGCATATTGCGAGGCAGCGGAGCCATACAGATACGGCGTCTCTGTCTGCGGCTGCAGGGTATGTGCCGCTGTCTGCGGCTGAGCCTGTTTTTGTGTGTTTTGTTTGGCTTGTTTCTTCAGCATATATCTTTTCCTGTCCTTTCTGCGGCTAGTTCAGCAGGCGCACGAGGGCGTCGTAATTCTGTTCCATGAGGTACAGGTAGGTGACCTCCGTTTCGTTTTGTATCCTGCCTGCCTGTTTCAGCGCGCGGGTCGCCTGCGGCAGGGATTGCATGGAGTACAGGGTCACAACCTGTGTTTCGGGCAGCTCCGCGGCGCGGATGATGGTGTCAGCAAGCGCGGCAGAGCCGCCGTCCAGTGTGACAAGGCGGCTCTTTGGCAGCGCCTTGAGGGCATCTGCGAGGGAGATGATGGTCTCGAAGCTGGCTTCGGTTTCGGCGGAGCAGCCGGGGAAGGCTGCTTCATGCGCGAGTCCGTAGTCATCGCAAAAATACTTGAATGGAAAGCGGTCTGCAAAAATCAGCGTTTTCCCTTTGCTTTGCTGTGTCAATTCGGTGAATTTCCGGTCCAGCGCGTCGAGCTTTTGGATGTAGGCTGACGCGTTGGTCTGATAGGCCGCGGCAGCAGCAGGGTTTAGGGTGCTGAGCTGCGAAGCGGCCGCAAGGCAGAATTCCCTGGTCATTTTAAGCGAGAGCCAGAGGTGCTCGTCCGTTTCGTCCTCGTGTTCGTGCGCGTCATGGTCATGCGCATCGTGATCGTCATGCTCGCTGTGATTGTGTATATGGTCCGCATGGTCGTGGTCATCGTCCTGCGTATAGGCAGGGAAGCGGTCGGGCTGTGTCTCAAAGAGCTGCATGAGGGACAACACCTGCCTGTGCGGATTCGGATAGGCATCTAGGGCGTCTGCAATCCAGAACTGGGAAGCGCCGCCGGTATAGATCAGCAAGTCGCAATTTGCGATTTTGACCATATCAGCGATCGTCGGCTGGTAGCTGTGCATATCGGCGCCGCTGGTATTCAAAAGCTGTATGACAACTTTTTTGGCAGGCTTGTCCTGCGTGGGAGCTGTTTGCGTGCTGTTTGCTTGCGGCTTGTCTGCCTGCGTGTCGGCAGTGTTTGCCGCAGCAGCTGTACCGACGAGATTGCGGAGCCAGTCGTATTCCGGGAAGTCCACACAGAGAACAGTCAGCGTGTCGTTTTGCGGATTAGTCCCGGTCGTTTGCGGACCGGAAGTACCGGTCCCGCTCGTTTCTGCACCGGTAGTGTCGATACGCGGTGCGCTGCATGCGGTGAGCAGGCAGAGCAAGAGCAAAGCCAGCAGAGACTGCAGTGCAGACCGCGGCGCGCGCGTGCGGGCTATGTGTGTATGGGAATCTTTAGGTTCGCTGCGCATGCCTTTACCCTGCCTTGCGGTGGATAAAAAAACGCGGCGATGCAGCTTTCCCGGGTGAATCGGATGATTGGAGGTATCGCGCAGCATCTATTTGGTCGTTCCTTTCTTCTTGCAGATTTCGCAGAGACCGAACAGCAGGGTGCGGTCCATATCGAGGTCAAAGCCGGAAACGGCGCGTACCTGGCTGAGCAGGCGGTCGGAGGCTTCGTCACTCATGTGCAGCAGCTTGCCGCAGTCGGTGCATTTGAGATGCATATGACAGTGACAATGCTGACCGTCGATGAGCTGGTAGGAGGATTTGCCGCCGCTGCTTTTGGCGAAGCAGGTGACGAGGTTTTCGTCCATGAGCTTTGGCATCAGGCGGTAGAGTGTGCTTTTGCCGGGCGGGCTGGCGATGTCGGGGTCAGCCTGCATGCCGGATGCGATTGCATCGATGGTCAAGGCGCAGTCCTTGTGCTTTTTGAGGAAAGCGAGGAGCTGACTGCGCTGCTCGGTCTGGTAGGTCATAGGAAAATCTGCCTTTCTGCAATGTTTTGTGCATGGAATCTCACACTTTAATTTGAGAATAATTCTCAAATTATGATAATCCTATTATACCGCTGCCTGTCCAAATGTCAAGCAGCGTTTTTTGGACGGGATCGGCTTATTGCCGGAGAAGCGGCGAAGTGGAAGAAGCAGGCGTATTTTTTATGGGTCGCGTTCATATACATGGAGCAGGGAGGATGATGTGATGGGTAAAATCAAATTAGGTATTGTCGGCTATGGCAATCTTGGACGAGGCGTGGAGTGCGCAGCGATGCGCAATGAAGATATGGAAGTGACGGCGATTTATACGCGGCGGGAACCAAAGGAGTTGCATATTTTGACGGCGGACGCGCAGGTTTTGCCGATTACGGCGCTGGATACGCAGGCGCTGGATGACAACAGACCGGATGTGTTATTGCTGTGCGGCGGGAGTGCGGAGGACCTCCCGCGTCAAAGCGCGCGGTATGCGCGGGATTACCATATCGTGGACAGCTATGATAATCACCGCCAGCTAGCGCAGCACATACGCAGGGTCGCGCAGGCTGCTGCGCGGGGCGGGAAGCTGGCGGCAGTTGCGATCGGCTGGGACCCGGGGCTGTTCTCGCTAAATCGCGCGATTGCAGAGATGATATTGCCTTGCGGACAGAACGAGACCTTTTGGGGCAAAGGCATCAGCCAGGGGCATTCCAATGCTCTGCGGCAGGTGAGGGGCGTACGGGACGGCAAGCAGTATACGGTGCCGGTTCCGGCGGCGGTCGCGGCTGCGCGCGGTGAGCGGATCAGTCAGCTTTCGGAAACCGAAAAGCATCTGCGGGAGTGCTATGTGGTCGCAGAGGAGGGTGCAGATCTGAACCGGATCGAGCAGGAAATCATGCACATGCCGGGCTATTTTGAGGGTTATCATACGATGGTGCATTTTATCAGTCAGGAGGAACTGGCGCTGTATCACCGGGAAAATCCGCACGCCGGGATCGTGCTGCGCAAGGGGCGGACCGGTGTCAATAACGAACACGATGCATTGTATGAGTTCAAGCTCAAGCTTGGCTCCAATCCGGAGTTTACGGCAAATGTCATGGTCAGCTATGCGCGGGCGGTTTATCGGCTGGCGGCAGAGGGCGCGGTCGGCTGCCGCACGATTTTGGATATTCCGGTCGCCTACGCGTTTCCGGGCGAACGCGAAGCGCTGCTGCACACGCTTTTGTAGGCGAAGGCTGCGGTCGGAAGCAGCGACCGGAAACTGCGGCTCGAATGTGCATCTTATGAAGCGGACCGCAGCTGCGGTTGGAAACTGCAGTCAGAAGATGCTTTTCGGTCCGGCAATCGTACTGCGGCAAACCTTGAGATAGCTGTTTTCGTCAGCGCAAAGGGTCCATTTGATGAGACGGAGCTGCCCGTAGACGAGTTCGATGCAGGTGATGGTATTCGGATGCACGCAGGAGCCGGTGTTAAAGTAGCCCCAGCCCTCACCCTCCGAAAGGGTGAGGGTCGGGCGGTGCGTGTGTCCGGCTGTAAGATAGGTGCGGCGGCTGCGCGCCCAGTGTTCCAGGCGCGCGCCGACCGCATTGCGCCGCTTGTAGTTTTTGGCGGCGCTGGTGGGGTCTTTGATGCCCGCCAGCTCCAACGGCTTCCAGAGATAACGGACAAGCCAGCGGGCAGCCAGCCAAAGCTGGTTATTCAGCGGATCGACCTGATGCCCGTGCAGCAGGTAAAGACGCCGCCCGCCGACAGGGTCTTCGAGGATCAGCGATTCTGCGGCGGGCGGCAGGAAGCTGTACGTCGTTCCCGAAGCGGGACGGAATCTGGGACTGCTTTTGACGCGGTCATGATTGCCCCAGAGCAGGAACAGCCGTCCGTCGGCTGCAAAATCCGCAAGCTTTGCGAAGATGTCGCTGTGGATCTCGGCAATGTCCGCAATCCTGCGATTTTCCCATAATTCATCACCGTCGCCGAGTTCTATGCAGGTAAACTTCTGCGCATCATAATAGTTGAGAGCCGCTTCGCAGAGCGGCTTGTTGTTTAGGAAGCTGTCGTTTCCGGTGCCGATCCCGCGGTGGCAATCGCTGAACAGCACCAGACGCGGATGATCGGCGAGGCTGAGAAGCCTTGCATCTTGAAACGCGCGATCGATTTGCCTATCGTAAAAGGAATTAGTGAAACCATGCTGCATACCGGATACCTCCTCCCTGCTGACAGCCTATGCAGGCAGGCGGCAGCAGGTGCACAGGCTGCGCAAAATAAACGAGAGATTGACTGCTTGAAAGGCATATCCCAAATATGTCCTCACGACAGATGCATTTGCAGGCGGTAATTACGAGGGGATCATATCATCTGCTGTATTTTTGTTTTTGCTGCCTGCGTTTAGACAAAAGTGTGCAAAACGGAGCCTGCGATTCCTTTGCACACATGCCTGTCATGTGTGGCAGGCGCTTCGCAAGGGGCTTTTATCGATTTTTCGGAAACATCATAAGCGATATTTCCTGCATAATAAAAAATGTGCAATCCATTTCTATATTCGCTCATGTTTTGTGTAAAATTAAAAATAATTCGCCCATGTTTTGTGATTTATTGGTTGAAATACGAAGTAAAAATGGGTATCGCAGCATGGATCCCGATAGAAGTAAAGGCAAGCAGCGGCAAAACAAAGTCTATGAAGACGCTGATCGACTCGGAAAAATATCCGGATATATGCTATGGATTCAAATTTTTTGCCAACAACATCGGTCACGAAAACCGGATCTATACATTCCCGTATTTCTGCACGTTTCTGCTGAAGCGGTTTATGCAGGATTTTCATCCGGAAGAAGAACAGCTTTCTTGCTGAACCTCCAAAACAACGCTTGACAGCCGTAAGGAAAAGAGCGTAAAGTAGAAGTGAATCGAAAAAGATAAAATCAGTAGAATGATACAGATAAAGGAGAGTAATGTACTATGAATAATCAATCCAATGTAAAAAAAGTGATCGGTGTGGTATCCGGCAAGGGCGGGGTTGGCAAATCCTCAGTCACGTCCATGCTGGCGGTGGCGACGCAGAGACTGGGATACAAGGTCGCGATTCTGGATGCGGATATTACCGGTCCGTCGATCCCGCAGGCTTTCGGCATCCGAAGCAAGGCAACCGGTACGGATGAAGAGATCACACCGGTGGTTTCCAAGACAGGCATCAAGGTGATCTCCATCAACGCGCTTTTGGAGGATACGACCGATCCGGTTGTCTGGCGCGGTCCGGTGCTGTCCGGGGTCATCGATCAGTTCTGGGGCGACATCGATGTGATGTATGTGGACATGCCGCCGGGTACCGGTGACGTCGCGTTGACGGTATTCCAGTCGCTGCCGCTGGACGGTCTGGTCATCGTAACCTCGCCGCAGGAGCTGGTATCCATGATCGTCGAAAAGGCAGTCAAAATGGCGCAGCTGATGAATGTTCCGGTCATCGGTATCGTAGAGAATCTTTCTTATTATATCTGTCCGGACTGCGGCGCGAAGCATAAGATCTTCGGTGACGGTCATGTGGCAGAGGTCGCTGCAAAATACGGCATCGAGGCGATCGCGGAGATCCCAATCAATCAAAAGATCGCGGCGGCTTGTGATAAAGGCATGATCGAGCTGTTTGACGGAGACTGGCTGGATCATATGGTCGAAGTCTGTCTGGCGGCGGATAACCCAAACAAGCATGACGGTATGCCGCAGACACCGGAAAACTGCACCCATGACTGCGGGAGCTGCGGCGTCGAAGGCTGCGGCAGCCGCGCTTAGTTTGGCAGAAGTTACAGATTTGGTAGGCGCGGTTTGGCTGCGGGTGCAGAAAAGCGTAGCAGGGGCAAAGCTGATCGGTGCAGTGCGCAGGACAAAGCGCGGCAGACAGGAAACAGGAAATCGTCTCGGATAAACGGAGAACGTGTAAACGAAGGATTTGTTTCCTGTGTAGAAACTTCAGAACAAACTTCACCAAAAGCACACACATTGTGTGCTTTTGTGCGCTAAGATGTAGGGAGTAATAAAGTCCGCAGGATTCATAGGAAATCTGCGGGTTTTGCGAAAAGTCTGCGGCTTCGCAGGATGTCCGCAGGGTCACAAAGGATTCGCGGGGATTTAAGAAAGCTACACGCAGCAGTGAAAGGAAGTTTTGTTTTGTTTGGATATGTGTTGGTCAATAAGCCGGAACTGAAGATCAGAGAATTTGAGACCTATCGCAGCTATTACTGCGGGCTGTGTCACGCGCTCAAGGAGCGGCATGGGCTGGCGGGGCGCATGACACTGAATTACGATATGACCTTTTTGGTGATGATTCTTTCGGATCTCTACGATCTGCCGGAGGAGGCCAAATGCACGAGGTGTATCGTGCATCCGCTGCACAAGCACTGCAGCCGCAAAAGTACGGTATCCGACTATTGCGCGGATATGTGCGTGCTGCTTTCCTATTACAAGATGCAGGACGATTGGAACGACGAACATAAGCTCAAGGCGCTGATCGCCAAAGCGCTGCTCAAGCCGAAAGCCAGGCGCGTGGCTGCCGCGTACCCGGAGAAGGCAGCTTTCATCGAAAAGAAGATGAATATGCTGACGATCGTCGAAAGTGCGCGGAATCTGCCGCTGGACAAGATCGCGAAGGTGTTCGGTGAAATCCTCGCGGAGGTCTTTGCTTATCGCGAGGATTACTGGAAGGAAGATCTGTATAAAATCGGATTTTACCTGGGGAAATATATTTATCTTCTGGACGCATACGAAGATATTGAGGACGATTTGAAGACAGGCGCGTACAATCCGTTCAAGGCGCTGTATCAGGAGGAGCAGTTTGAGGAGCAGGTGCTGAATCTCTTGCTTCTGATGATCGGAGAGTGTACGGACGCGTTTGAGCGTCTGCCGCTGGTCGAAAACGTCGAGATCCTCAGAAACATTTTGTATTCCGGTGTCTGGGTGCGTTACGGCAAGACCAAGACAGCCCATGCCGAACAGAAGGAGAAGCACAAGCCGCAGCCAAGGCGGAAAGGAGAAACCACGACTGCAGATGGATCCATATAAGATACTCGGCATCAGCTATGACGCAACAGAAGAAGAAATCAAAAAAGCATATCGTGCGCTCAGCCGCAAATATCACCCGGATGCCAATGTCGGTAAGCCGAACCAAAAGGAACTGGAGGAAAAGTTCAAGGAGGTCCAGCAGGCCTACAGCATGATCATGGATCAGCGGCAGGGCAAGGGACAGGCACAGCAGGCTTACAGCGGCGCAGGGAGCGGCGGTTACGGCGGCAACGCTTGGAATCCGTTCGGCAGCGAGTTCTGGGGCTTCGGCGGACAGGGTGATCCGTTCGGCGGCAGCGGCTATCAGCAGCAGGAAGAAAGCAAGGACGCGCAGTACATGCGCGCGGCGCTGAACTATATCCAGAGCGGCTATTTCCGCGAGGGGCTGCATGTGCTCGAGCAGGTGCAGGAGCGCAGAGGGCAGTGGTATTATTACAGTGCCTTTGCCAATTATCGCGTCGGCAACAATGCGATCGCGCTGGAGCATGCCAAGGCAGCCTGCGAGTTTGAACCGAACAATCCGTATTATGCCAGTCTTTTACAACGCTTACAGGGCGGCGAAACGCGTTATCAGCAGCGCAGCGCCCGCTACGGCGGCAATCCGTCCATGCAGGGCTCCAATTACTGCGGGCAGTTCTGCACGAGCCTGCTCTGCATGAGCATGTGCTGCGGTGGCGGCGGCTACATGGGCGTGCCGATTTTATGCTGTATTTAGGCTGCCTGCGGTGGGGGACGACTGCTGCAATGCATGATACCCTCCGTTGACAAAGGCGCGTGCACCTATCAACGGAAAATAACAAAAAAGAAAACCCGTATTTCGCAGCGTCACAAGGAAGCTTGTGTGCGTCTGTAAAATCCGGGTTTTTGTGTTTCAGCTTGCGTGCGCCTGCCGGGCAGTATCACAAGAGTGACCGCCGGGCGGCGCTGTCGATGCGCCTTGGCGGCACATCGCGGCGGTTTGCGTCCTTACCTATACGATGCGGTTCAGATCGCCGCCTGTAAGGAAGCTTTTGAGATTGGCGGCGCTGGTTTTGGTGATGACCGCGCGTGCTTCTTTGGTGGACCAGGCGATGTGCGGGGTGATATACAGGTTCTCAAGACCGATGAAAGGATGCCCCTTGCGCGGCGGTTCGCCGTTTACCACATCGACAGCTGCGGCAGCCAGCTTGCCGCTTTTCAGCGCGTCGGCCACGTCATCTTCGTTGAGCAACGCACCGCGGGCGGTATTGATCAGAATCGCACCGTCCTTCATTTTGCTGATAAAGTCCTTGTTGACAAAGCCCTTGTTATCCGGGGTGGCAGGGCAGTGCAGGGTAAGCATATCGGATTGCACAGCTGCCTCCGGCTCTTTGCTGTAGATGTGGACGGTCATGCCGAAAGCCTCCGCGATCTGCGCGACGCGTCTGCCGATGGAGCCATAACCGATGATGCCCAGCGAGCGGCCGGACAGCTGCAGCAGCGGGCGGTCGATAAAGGTGAAATCCGGTGCGTTTTCCCACTGGTGTTCGCGTACCAGCGCGGTATAGCGGCCGACATGGTTCGTGAGCTCTAAAATCAGTGCGAACGTATGCTGCGCGACGGATTCTGTGGAGTAGGCAGGTACATTGCAGACCGCGATGCCGCGTGCTTTGGCAGCCGCAAGGTCGATATTGTCGTACCCGGTGGCGGTTACGCCGATGAACTTCAGCTTCGGGGCGGCATCGATGACCGCCTTTGTGAATTTCACTTTGGAGGTAAAGACAGCCTCTGCGTTTTCAATTGCCGGAATGACATCCTCCGGTGCGATGCGATCGTAAGTGACCAGATCGCCAAGCTGCGCAAGCTCGTTCCAGTCCAGGTCGTTCAGGTGGATCGTGTAGGCATCTAAATTGACAATTTTCATACTGGGTTCCTATCTGCGGAGAAACAACGATGCTCCGCAGTCCTTTCATTTGTGAGATGGCAGGAAACGCACGTCACGCGCTGTATCCTGCAGTGCATACCTACATTATACGCGCAGACACTGCATTTTGCACGAATTTTTGGTGAAATTTTTTTTGAAGTGTGGTAAAATAAACTATACGTTTGCTTGCATAAAGGATCGAAAAGCAAGCAGAAATCGGAGGCTTTAACATAGGAGGCGACGGAGATGAAACAAATCAGTGAAAACGTCATCGTTATGGCGTCACACAATCAGCATAAAATCAAAGAAATCGAGGCGATCACAAAGAAATTCGGCATGCCGGTGATTTCCCGCGATGAAGCGGGGGTGCCGCCTGTGGAAATCATCGAGGACGGAGAGACCTTCGAGGAAAATTCCTTCAAAAAGGCAAATGAGATCATGAAGCTTTGCGGCAGGATCACGCTGGCCGATGATTCCGGTTTGGAGGTCGACTATCTGGACGGCGCACCGGGGGTCTATTCGGCGCGCTTTGCAGGGGAGGACGGCAATGACGCCAAGAATAACGAGAAGCTGCTCAAGCTGCTTGATGGCGCAGCGCCGGAGGCGCGGACGGCGCGCTTTGTATCTGTCATTACGATGGTGTATCCGGACGGTACGGTGCTGACTGCCAGAGGAGAATGTCCGGGCAGGATTCTGGAAGCACCTGCCGGAGAAAACGGTTTCGGCTATGACCCGCTGTTTGTGCCGGATGGCTGTGATGTGACCTTTGCACAGCTTGGCGCAGAGGAAAAAAACCGCATCAGTCACCGGGCAAAGGCGCTGGAAAAGCTGGAGTATCTTTTACAGGAAAGGAAATGACTGCCTATGAAAGAAAAAACAAGCTATGCAAAGCAAAGAGTGAAACGCATGATCATTTTGGGCATCTATCAGTTTCAAGATCCTTATTACCAGGGCGTGGCGGCGCAGTTGGCATTTTTCTTATTTCTTTCCATTTTGCCGACGCTGATCCTTTTGTCACAGGTCTTAGGCTTGTTTTCCCTGTCGCTGGAGGAGCTGCAGTCCTGGGCGGACATCAACATCAGCGGAGAGGGCGTGGATTTGATTGACGATATGCTCAACTATTCACCGTCCGGGGCGAACAGCCTGTTCCTGGCGATTACGGCGATATGGGCGGCTTCACGCGTGCAGTTTGCGCTGATTCGTGTAACGAATTACACACTGACGGACGGCGCATCGACCGGAGAGGGCTATGTCAAGGATCGCATTCGCTCGATCAAGACGATTCTGGTTACGGTCTTTACGATTGCCTTTTCTCTGGTGGTGCTGGTCTACGGGCCGACGATTCTGAAGCTGGTCTTCGGCAGGGTGCTGGGCAATGAGATTATGAACGCGGCATGGGTGGCGTTCCGCTGGCCGATCACCATGGGGTTGTATTTTTTGATGATTTCTTATAACTACTATGTCCTGCCGACAGAAAAAGTGCCATACCGGGATATTGTGCCGGGCAGTATTTTCGCATCGGTCGGATTTTTGGTCGTGACGATCGTCTACAACCTCTATACGAAGTACAGCGCGAACTACGATATTCTGTACGGCTCGTTTTCCAACATTGTCGTGCTGCTGATGTGGTTCTGGTTTATTTCGTGGGTGATGTGTCTGGGAATCACGACCAATCGGGTCTGGTGGGCGACGCGCAGGAGGCATGCGATCCCGATCGCGGTGGATGCAAACCCGCGCCGCAAGCCGCTCAATATCAGCTAGACAGCAGGAAGCAGGCATTAGAGAACAGAAATTATAAAAATCGGAAATTGCAGGAATTAGAAATTCAATACGAGGGGTAAAAAAAGATGAGTAAACGCGCTTTAATTATTATGAATCCATGCTCGGGGACGAAACGGGCAAACAAATATCTGACGGATATTGTGGAGACCTTTACGGTCAATGATTATGTATGTACCGTGTTGACAACAACGAAACGCGGAGACGGTACGCTCTACGCGCAGACGTATGCGCCGCAGGTGGATCTGATCACCTGCATCGGCGGCGACGGCACCTTCAATGAGGTGGTTTCGGGACTGGTACATAGCGGTGCAAAGGTGCCGATCGGGTATATTCCGGCGGGCAGCACGAATGATTTCGCAAACAGTCTGCATTTGTCCAAAAATATCGTCCAGGCGGCGCGGGATATTGTACTGGGCAATCCGGTGGCGTTTGACATTGGCAGCTTCAACGGCAGAGGATTTTCCTACGTGGCATCGTTCGGCGCATTCACGAAGGCTTCTTATGAGACGCCGCAGAATGTCAAGAATGCGCTGGGGCATCTGGCGTATATCCTGGAGGGCATCAACAGTATTGCCTCCATTCGCGCGGAGCATATGGTGATCGAGGCGGACGGTATGACCTATGAGGATGACTATATCTTCGGGGCGATCAGTAATTCGACTTCGATCGCGGGGATATTGACGCTCAAGCCGGAGCTGGTGGATATGAGCGACGGGATGTTTGAACTGCTTTTGATCAAGGCGCCGCGGGATTTGATCGAGCTTGCAGAGATCGTGCGGATGCTGACAACGCAGAATTACGAATCCGACATGCTGACCTTTGTCAACGCGCGCGAGTTTTTGATTCACGCGAATGCGGAGACCTCGTGGACGCTGGACGGTGAATACCAGGAGGGCTGCGAAGAAATCAAGGTGGAAAATCTGCATCACGCAATCAATCTGATGATGCGGTAAAAAAGGAGTTTGGACAGAGCGATGAATGAGTTTTTGAAATTGGCATTTTTGTTTTTTATGGGCTGCATCCTGGGCTGGGGACTGGAGGTGCTGTACCGGCATTATTCTCCGGCGAATCAGACGCATCGCTGGATCAATCCGGGCTTTCTGGTCGGACCTTATCTGCCGCTGTACGGCTTCGGTCTGTGCGCACTGTATCTCTTAGCCTCCCTGGAAAACACTTCTCTGATTGCAGAGGTCACCTACGGCAGCAAGCTTTTGCTCTTTCTCGTCATGGCGATCGTGATGACGCTGCTGGAATACATCGCAGGGCTGATCTTCATCAAGGGCATGAAGGTCAAGCTCTGGGACTATACGAACGAAAAATTCAATCTGCAGGGCATTATCTGTCTGCGTTTTTCTGTTTATTGGGCGATTTTGGGTGCGGTCTACTATTTTCTGATCCATCCGCATATTCTGAATGCGTTGGAGTGGTTCTCGCATAATCTGGCATTTTCGTTTGTGGTGGGAATGTTCTACGGCGTGTTCTTTGTCGACCTTGCATACTCACTCCAACTGGTCGCGAAGGTGCGGGCGTTTGCGAAGGAGCACGAGGTCTTGATTCGTTACGAAATGCTGCGGCAGCAGATCCGCGACAATGCCGAGGAGCACAAGGAAAAGATTCACTGGTTCTTCAGCCTGAAGTCCGGGATCGCGCTCAGAGAGCATCTCTCTCGCTATCTGGAGCTGGAACGTACGCTGAATCCGACGATGAATTTACATCAGGTACGGAAAGAGGTGCGAGAGCAGGTGCGCAGAGAGGCGGAGAAACTGAAAAATGAACGAACTGACAAATAAACGGCTGTTCCTTTTGGACATGGATGGTACGCTGTATCTGGACGATCGGCTGTTTCCGGGTGCGGCAGATTTTCTTGCCAAAATCCGGGCGTGCGGGGGCAAATATCTCTTTTTGACGAACAATTCGTCGAAGGGTGTGGATGCTTATGTAGAAAAGATGACGCGCATGGGCGTTCCGGCAGCGCCTGCAGATTTTTTGACCTCGGTCGATGCGCTGATCGTGTTTTTAGAGCGGACCTACGGCGCAGCGGTCAAGAAGAAAAAAATGTATGTGGTCGGTACGCGCTCGTTCTGTGCGCAGCTTGCTGCGGCGGGCTTCCTGCTGACGGAGACGCCGGACGACGATACAGAGATTTTGATCCTCGGGTTTGACCGGGAGCTGACGTACCGGAAGCTGGAGGATGCCTGCAGGCTGCTCGTGCGCGGCGGACAGAAGTCGGACGCGCGGCAAGCGAAAAACGCTTTGCCCGCGGTCGATTATTACGCGACGAATCCGGACTGGGTGTGCCCGACAGCGTTCGGCTCGGTACCGGACTGCGGCTCGATGGCGTGGATGCTGGAAAAGGCAACGGGACGGCTGCCGAAGTTTATCGGCAAGCCGGAGCCGGAGATGGCACTGCTGGCGATGGCGCAGTGCGGCTGCAGCGCGCCGGAAACCTTGCTGATCGGTGACCGTCTTTATACGGACATCGCTTGCGGCAACCGCGCGGGCGTAGATACGGCGTTTGTGCTCAGCGGCGAGGGAACGCTTGCCGACCTCGCCAAGGGGCAGGGCAAGCCAACCTATATTTTTGAGAATATCGCAGAAGTCTGCAAGGCTGTGTTCGGATAGGCGCACACATGAGAAGATATGCCTGCCGCATACTGCAAGCACCGGGCGCTAGTCCTCGCTCGGTATGATTTCAACAAGTCGCTCACCGTCCTTTGGACATTTTGCACCGCGCAGACAAAGCGCTGCTGCGAATCGATATCACTTGAGAGACAAAATAGGAAACGAGGGAAAACATCATGAAACTGGATAACAAACGGACCATTTTGATTGGGTTTGCATTTCTGGCGATCAGTGCCTTTTGGCAGGTGTATGACAACATCATTCCATTGATCTTGAAATATACCTTCCATATCGGCGATACGCTGTCCGGCGGTATCATGGCGCTGGATAACATTCTGGCGCTGTTCCTGCTGCCATTTTTCGGCGCGTGGTCAGATAAAATCAATACGAAGCGCGGCAAGCGGACGCCGTTTATCTTTGTCGGTACGATTTTGGCAGTCATCTTCATGCTGCTGCTGCCGGCAGCCGCGAACGCGCGGAATCTGATCCTGTTTGTGGCGGCGCTGTTCTGTACGCTGCTGTCGATGGGTATCTTTCGCTCTCCTGCGGTATCGCTGATGCCGGATGTGACGCCGAAGCCGCTGCGCTCTAAGGGAAACGCGATCATCAACCTGATGGGCGCGGTCGGTATCATCGCGGCACTCGGTTTGATTATGCTGCTGGTCGGTGACGGTGATACGCCGAACTACGAACCGCTGTTTATCTCGATCGCGGTGATCATGCTGCTTTCTCTGGCGATTCTGCTTTGGAAGGTCGATGAAAACAGGTTTGTCGCGGAACGCATAGAAATTGAAGAGGCTTGGGGCATCGAGGAGGAAGAGACCGAGATCGATGAGAAGGGCAACGCGGTGCTGCCGAAGCCTGTCAAGCGCAGTCTGACCTTCCTGCTGCTGTCGGTGGCGTTCTGGTATATGGCGTACAATGGGGTGACAACGGCGTTTTCCAAATATGCGACAGAAATGTGGGGCATGGCAGGCGGCGGCTTCGCGAGTGCCTTGATGGTTGCTTCGATCGGTGCGCTGATTTCGTTCGTTCCGGTCGGTATCATATCCAGCAGGCTGGGACGCAAAAAGGTCATTTTGTTCGGTGTACTGCTGCTCGCAGCCAGCTTCTTCGCTGCTTTTCTGTTTCAGACGCCGAACTTTGGCATCAACATCGTTTTCCTGCTGGTCGGTATCGCTTGGGCGTCCATCAATGTCAATTCTTATCCGATGGTCGTCGAGATGTGCAAGGGCAGTGATATCGGCAAATTCACCGGGATGTACTATACCTTCTCGATGGCAGCGCAGGTCTTGACGCCGGTGCTTTCCGGCGCGTTTTTGGAGCATATCGGGTATTGGACGTTGTTTCCTTATGCGACAGTTTTTTCACTGATTGCGTTTTTGACGATGCTGATGGTGCGCCATGGGGACAGTAAGCCGCAGCCGCCGAAGGGCAGGCTCGAAGCCTTTGATGTCGATGATTAGATCGGTGCGGCAGGACCGCCGCTTTCCAAACATGCAGGCGGTATGCCGAATCGACAAATAAATGGTAAATGAGGGGAATATGGAAAAGAGAGTTTTGATTCAGGAATTATTAAGGCATCGCTACGCGCATCGGGGGCTGCACGCAAAGCCAACGATCCCGGAGAACTCGATGGCGGCATTCGCGCGGGCTGTGGAGGCAGGATACGGCATTGAGCTGGATCTGCATTTGACGCGCGACGGCAAGCTGGCGGTGATTCACGATGCCAGTCTCAAGCGCACCTGCGGTGTCGATCTGAAAATTGAAGATTTGACACTTGCAGAGGCGCGGGACTATCCGCTGGAGGAAAGCGACGAACGCATTCCAGAGTTCTGCGATTTTTTGCGTCTGGTGGACGGCAAGGTGCCGTTGGTCGTGGAATTGAAAGCGGAGGGGCGTAACGAAAAGGCGCTGACAGACGCGGCGATGCGCGCACTTGCGGATTATACGGGTTTGTATTGCGTGGAATCCTTCAGTCCGGCAGTGGTGGATTATCTCAAAAAAGCTTATCCCGCGGTCGTGCGCGGGCAGCTCGCCGGGGCACTCAACAAAGAGAAAAAGACAATTACACGGCTTCAAGATATCCTGCTTAAAAATCTTTTGGTCAATCTGGCAGGCAAGCCGGATTTTGTGGCTTATCGGTTTGAGGACCGCGATGAGCCCGCGTTCCGTCATTTTAAGGGTGCGAAGTTCATGTGGACGATCCGCAGCTATGAGGACCTCAAAACCTGCGAGGCCTGGGGCGCGGCGCCAATCTTCGAGCAGTTTGAGCCGAAGGAGTATGAAAACGAGGTGTAGAAAAGGATTCGGAATAAGCATTTTAGAAAATAAGGACCTTTTGCTGGAGACAGGAAAAGGTCCTTTTTTTTGGAGCGCGATATGGACAAGGCAGGTGATTTGATGATAGCTGATTTGCCGTATGAATATAGAAATCCATAGATATAAAACTTTAATAAAATTTATACTGACTTTAACAAAAACAAAGAGTACGCTAAAAAAATGGAAGATACGGATTTTGAAGCGGGAAAGTAAAAAGGAGGAAATCATGAAAATCGGCTGGAATGTGATTGCTTTATTACTGGTTCTGAGCGTTACCGCAGCATTCTTTGCAATGATACTGTGGCTTGCCAAAAAATATCTAAGCAGAAGACCATAAGGATTTCATATAGCAAGGCAGACTTATCGTTGACACTGCTGCATAAGGACAAAAGTGTGTATAACAAAATCTGAGATTTCTATACGCACTTTTGTCCTCATTCTTACAGTCTTGACTGCAGTTGCCTATATTTCTGCAGCGTCAGAGGTGTTTTCGCGGGGCGGATTTTTCGTCGAGTTCAAGAGAGTCTGAGATGTAGAGCTGAAAGCCTTTTTTTTGGCAGTAGTCTTGAATCTCAGCAATCAAACGGCGGTCGCGCGTATATTCTAAAAGATAGATTTCCGCGCCTTGGGAGGCGTAGCGTTCGATATAGTCTAAAAAATAGTCTCGATCTTCCGGAGAAGCGGCAACGAAACGATCCTCGTCCCAAAGTATTTTGGTAAAGACGGATTCTTGATTGATTCCGGTGAGCACGTCCTGCCATTGCCCGCCGCTTGCGCAGTAAGCGTCCAGATAAACGTCCCCGCCGTTGATGAGAACTGCTTTTCCTGTGCCTACCAAAGTATGCAGAATTGTGCTTAAACCGTCCAGCATCTCCCTTGTGGGCGCATATGCATACACATCACAATTATCGACGAAGAATCCGTCGATGTGCTTTTCCAGTAAAGCGGGAATCAGCGTTTCCGTCAAGAAACGCTGCCAGCGCTGGTCGGCAACATCGATCCAGCGCTCTTCGTCCCAGTGTTCATAAGCGCCCAGCGTGAGAGGCGCGTATGTAGCATAATAGTCGCGAAAATTTTCGAGAGAGCCCACGTTGAGGTAGCTGTAAACAGTGTGGCCGTCTGCGCGAAAGGCCTCGATCTCCGCGCCGGAAAAGTACTGCGCATCGATGACGACCGTTTTGTAATCGCGCAGCGCAGACAGATCTTCTGTGACGCTGAGAAAGACACCGTAGTCTGCGGTCTGTGATTCTGCGGTCTGTGATTTTGCAGTGCAACCGACAAGCAAAAGTGTCAGGCAGAGCGCGAGCACCATGCAGATAGATCGATGGTGAAGATAGTGTTTGATGATCATGCGGGTGGAGTCCTCCGAATCAGGGTAATGGGTGGAAAGTCATGTAAAGCGGGCGCGCGTTTAACGTCCGGCTTTGAGCAGGTCGCGGATTTCGGTCAGAAGCTGGATATCCGCGGGAATCGGCGCAGGTTCTTCCTGCTTCTCCGCAGCGCTGTCCTTGGACTTGAGTTTATCCTGAAACCCGTTAAAAAGCTTCATCATCATAAAAATAACCAAGGCGGTCAGTAAAAAGACGATGATGGCCTGGATGAAGTTGCCGACCATGATCTGCGCGTCACCGACGGTAATGGAAACGCCGGTAAAGTCAATGCCGCCGGTTATCACGCCCAAAAGCGGGGTGATGATGTCTCCGACCAGGGAGTTGACGATGGCTGTGAACGCGCCGCCGATGATGATACCGACGGCCATGCTCATCACGTCACCCTTGGCGATAAATTCTCTGAATTCTTTTGCAAATTTTTTCATGTGTCAATGCCTTTCTTTCCTTTTTTATTTCTGTATATTTGTTTTGTTCGGTCTCATGTCATGCAGGGCGGATTTCGGTTCTGTAGCCGATTCTTGCGCATCGGTACAAGGAGAAAACGCGGCGAGCAGAGACAGCTCTTTTTGTATGCGTTTCCATGGAAATCCAACGACATTGTCGTAATCGCCCTCGATATGGTCGATGTATTTGGCAAAGGTGCCTTGAATCGCGTAGCAGCCTGCTTTGTCGTAGGGTTCTTCTGTGGCGAGATAGGCGCGAAGTTCTTCATCGGTATAGTTTTTGAAATAGACGCGCGTGACCTCTGTAAACACGCGGGCGTTCTGTCTGCCTGCCTCTACCAAAGCGACGCCGGTTGCCACATAGTGCATGCCGCCGCGCAGCTTGGAAAGCATACGAAAACCGTCTGCGGCATCGCTTGGCTTGCCCATGATCTCGTCCGCATAGACGATGGTATCGGCGGCAAGGATGACGGGTGCGGGCGTCTGTGATATCTGCGCGGCGGTCGGTACTGCATGTTCCGGGACATCTGCGCACACAACAAGCTTTGCATCGCGGGTTTGATGAGAATCTCCCTCCTGCCTATGACACGCCTGCTGCAGGTATTCGCTTTCGACCCATTTCGCTTTTTTGAGTGCCAGAAACATGACCGTTTCGTACATATCGTGTCTGGGCGGGAGAGCTTCTTCAATCTCGGCAGGGCAAACCAGCGGCTCGATGCCATGCTGACGCATCATTGCAATCCGGCGCGGCGAAGCGGACGCCAAGATATAGCTTGAAAATTTTCCTAAAACATTTTCTGCACTATTTTCCTTTGTATCCATTGTGTGTACCATCTCCTCGTGCGGCGAAAGCTGCCGCAAATTCTCTCAATCATTATGACATATTTTCGGCGAAATGGAAACACTAAAAAAAGAAAAGTGTGCAGCAGGGAGGGAATTTTATGATGACGCGAAACAGCAGCGAGGAAAAAACCAAGGCACAGGAGCGGCAGAAGAAGGAGATTGCCAAGGCTTACGGCAAATATGTCAAGGCGTTTACGCCACGGCCGAAATACGTTTCCAATTGCCTGCGGGCGTTTGTGGTCGGTGGGGCGATCTGTGCGGCGGCGCTGTGGTTTCGGAACGCGCTGCAGGCGCGGGGGCTTTCCGAGGAGGATGCCGGCACCTTTGTGACAATCACACTGGTTGCGTTGGCGCAGCTTTTGACCGGGCTGGGGGTCTTTGATGTCATCGCGAAATTTGCGGGCGCGGGAGTCATCGTGCCGATTACGGGCTTCGCCAACTCGATGGTGGCACCGGCAATCGAATATAAAAAGGAAGGTCCTGTGCTGGGCGTG
>OGHJ01001633.1_pt1 | contig 22855 bp, 21 predicted proteins | sample 1571351 | NCBI WGS metagenome assembly OGHJ01 (sample SAMEA2582037, study PRJEB24529) | metagenome | biome: Human gut stool | place: China | collected 2011 | reverse complement strand
TTTATTTTTTATTTATTTTTTATTTATTTTTTTATTTATTTTTTTATTTATTTTTATTTATTTTTTATTTATAAAAAAATAAATAAAAGCAAATAAAATAATTTATTTGCTTTTATTTTAATTTATTTACTTATTTCTTCTTGTTGAATTAATTCTATGCTTACTACTTTTCCACCATCGTTTGTTCTCATTAATGTAACACCTTGTGTTGCTCTTCCTAGTATGCTTATTTCCTCAACTTTTAATCTGATTATTGTACCTTTGTCAGTAATCATCATTACATCTTCATCACCATTTGCGATTCTAATTCCAACTATATTTCCAGTTTTTGGAGTAACTTTATATGTTATAACTCCTCTTCCACCTCTGTTTTGTACTCTATATTCAGATAGCTCTGTTCTTTTTCCAAAACCATGCTCTGTAATCGCAAGTAATGTTGCATCTTTAGAAGCAATTATTGATTCCATTCCAATTACAAAATCTTTATCATCTAATCTTATTCCAATAACACCTTGTGCTGATCTGCCAACTGGTCTAACATCTTTTTCATCAAATGTTATGCTTAATCCTTTACTTGTTACTAATACAACATTATCTTCACCATCAGTTAATCTTACATCAATTAATTCGTCATCATCTTTTAATGTTATTGATAATAATCCTGTTTTTCTTGTAGAATCAAAATCTTTTAAAGCTGTTTTCTTTATTAATCCATTCTTTGTTGCCATTAATAAATATTTTCCATCTTCAAAATTTGTAATAGGTATAACAGCTGAGATTTTTTCTCCATTGTCTAATCTTAATAAGTTTACAATTGCTGTTCCCTTAGCGGTTCTACCTGCTTCTGGAATTTCATATCCTCTTAATCTATACAATTTTCCTTTATTACTAAAGAACAAAATTGTATCATGTGTTGATGCAGTAAATATTTGTTTTACAAAATCTTCTTCTCTTGTAGAAATACCTGTAATACCTTTACCGCCTCTTTTTTGGCTTCTATATGTATCTATCGGCATTCTTTTAATATATCCGAAATGTGTTAGGGCAACTACAGTTTGCTCTTCTTTTATTAAATCTTCAACATTTATTTCGCCTTCTGCAGCAACAATTTTTGTTTTTCTTTCATCACCATATTTTTGCTTAATTTCTAATAGCTCTTCTTTAATTATATCTAATACTAATTGTTCATTAGCTAATATTTCTCTTAAATGTGCAATTAATTTCATTAATTCATTATATTCTTCTTCAATTTTTTCACGTTGTAAACCTGATAATGTTTTTAATCTCATATCAAGAATAGCTTGTGCTTGAATATCTGAAAGACCAAATCTTTTCATTAATCTTTCTTTTGCATCATCATATGAAGATCTAATAATATTAATTACTTCATCAATGTTATCTAATGCAATTTTTAAACCTTCTAATATGTGTGCTCTAGCTAGTGCTTTGTCTAGTTCAAATTTAGTTCTGCGAGTTATTACTTGTTCTCTATGAGCAATATAATGGTCTAAGCATTGTCTCAATGTAAGTATTTTAGGTTCATTATTTACTAGTGCTAGCATAATTACACCAAAAGTATCTTGCATTTGTGTATTTTTGTATAATTGATTTAAAACAATTTGTGCATTTGCATCTCTTTTTAGCTCTATTACAATTCTAACTCTATCATTTCTATCTGACTCATCTCTTAAATCTGATATACCTTCTATTCTTTTTTCACGTGCTAAATTTGCTATGTTTTCAATTAATTTTGCTTTATTTACTTGGTATGGTAATGAGCTTACTATTATTCTTTGTTTATTTCCACTCATTTCTTCAATTTCAGCTTCAGCTCTAACTATAATTTTACCTCTACCTGTTGTATATGCTTGTTTGATTCCTTCTCTTCCTAAAATTATACCTTCTGTTGGGAAATCTGGTCCTTTTATTACTGTCATTAATTCTTCATCTGTCGTTTCTCTGTTATCTATAATTTTAATAATTCCATCAATTACTTCAGATAAATTGTGTGGTGGAATATTTGTTGCCATACCTACGGCTATACCAGATGAACCATTTACTAATAATGCAGGTATTTTGGCTGGTAATACAACCGGTTCTTGTAATCTACCATCAAAGTTTGGCATAAAATCAACTGTATTTTTTTCTATATCTGTTAACATTACTTCTGACATTTTTGACATTCTTGCTTCTGTGTAACGATATGCAGCAGCTCCATCACCATCTATAGAACCAAAATTTCCATGACCATCTATTAAAGGATATCTCAATGAGAAATCTTGTGCCATTCTAACCATGGCGTCATATACAGATGAATCTCCGTGTGGATGATATCTACCTAAAACATCTCCAACTGTTGTTGCAGATTTTCTATATGGCTTGTCTGATGTTAAACCATCTTCATGCATTGTATATAAAATACGTCTATGGACCGGTTTTAAACCATCTCTAACATCTGGTAGAGCTCTTGAAACTATAACACTCATTGCATAACTCATATATGCACTTTTCATCTCATTCTCAACATCTCTATCTATTATTTTTCCATCATTTCTTTCTTCCATATGTTAACCTCTTTTCTTGTAATTTCCTACTAATGTATTATACTAAAATGCCACAAAATATGCAAGGAAAATTCATTTTTTTCAGATAAAGTTTCATCAATATTCGTCTGATTGATTAAATATTTTTTTTACATTGTTAGATTAATTTTAATAGAAAAAAGCTTTTAATACTGGTGTATTAAAAGCTTTAAAATTTATATAATAAAAATACTTTTTTATAAAAATTTTTTTATCTATACAGAATAAACAAATTTATATTCAAAATAATTTGTGTGATTTTCGAAAAAATTAAAATTTTACAAAACATATATATAATATATTTTTTAATATATCACAACGAATAAAGTTAAAGCGCAAAATAACAATCAAACCTAAATTTTCACTAATTTTATCTTTTGTATTAAAATTCAATTAGAAATAAAATATTTTTGTATAGATATAGATGCTATAAAAAAGTAATTTTTATTAACCTAGTAATTCAGCTAATTGAAGCTCTTCATTTGTTAATTCAAAACTTTTTCCATTATTTTTTATTAATTCATGAAGATTTTCAATAGTTCTTGCATTTTTTATTGTATTTTCTAGTGGTAATGTTTTATTTAATAAATTATTTATTTTTTTCATGTATTTTTCCATTGAACTAAAATCTTTTGCTTCGAATGATTCTTTCCAATTATTATTATATTTATTTAAATTTTCTATATTTTTATTTTGTGTTTTAAATTCTTTTTTTATATCTGATGAAACATTATCTATAAGAGCATCTTTTCCACTTTTAATAACTTTTGTTATATTTTTAGATAATAGTCCCATATCACTTACTTTATCTAGTGTAAAATCTAGTACATCAGATACACTATCTACAATTCCACCTTTTTCAACAGCCTTTTCTGCTTGTGAAACACTCTCAAATTTACCAGTTACTATACCTAACGCACTTTTTCCTATGTCAATAGCACTATCTATTGCTTTATTTACAGCTTCAGGAAATCCTTCTTTTATTAAAGTGTCTTTAATTTCAATTACTTCATCTTCTATAAAATTTGGTAGTATTGCTCTTAATCCTAAATCTACCGATGAATCTATTACCTGTCCTAAAGTTGATTCCAAAAAATTATTTTGCTGTTTGTCCAAATTTTCTAAATTATCTAATTCAATATTTGAATTTATTTCAATATCATTACTCATAAAATCTCCTCCTATTCTTTTCGATATATATTTTTTGATATATTTATTTTGTATTTTATTTTTGTATTTATTTTTTTATTTATTTTCTTCTCATTTTCTTTTTTATTATTTTTTTATTATTTTATTTTTCTATTTTTTACTTTCTTATATTAATTTTATATGTCATTTTTCCCATATATTTTTTCACTTAATTTTTTATAATTATTATATAAATTTCTGTATTTTTCCTCATTTTCTATATTTTCATTTGTTTTTTTACTATTTTTTATATCATAATTATTTTCTTCTGTTTCTATTGATTCTTTATATTCTGAATAGTTTTCTTTTATAAATTTCCTTATATCCATATAAAAATCATCCATTTTTTTCCTCCTGTTTATTAATATTTTTTAATATAAATAAAGAATTAATTTTTAATTTAAAATTAATAATTTTATTTATTATTTTATTTTTTAAATACAAATTAATAAAATAATAATCTTTTATATATCCTAATATTTTGAAATTTAAATAAATATATTTTTTTAGATATTTATTATAAAAAATAAAATCAATTAATTTATTTCTATATATTAATATTTTTATTTTATTCTTATTTATTTTCCATTTTTTATTAATAATATTTAGCATTACATTTGTTTTTTCAAGCTCTATATTATTTAATTTAATTAAAAAAATTATATTATCGCATTTTTTTAATATTTCAGAATTTTCTTGAAATAAAGGCTCTGAATATGTATCTATAAAAATATAATCATATTTATTTTTTATTTTATCTAGCTCTATAAATATATTTTTTATATTTATTTTATCTAAATAATATAGTTCATTTAATCCAGATAATAAGTCCATATTTTTATTAATATTTTTTAAATTATTAAATATTGAATATTCATTTTTATTTTGTGTATTATTTATCTCATAAATATTTTTTTCTTTTTTATTTTCTTGAATATTTTTATTGTTTTTTATTATTTTTTTATTTTCTTCTAATATTTTTTGCATATTACTATTTATTAAATCAAAATCAATTATTAATATTTTTTTATTTTTTATACAATTTGTAAAAATATTTATAAATGTTGTTTTTCCTATACCTCTATTTCCTATTATTCCAATTATCTTTCCTTTATTTATTTTTTCATTTTTATTTTTTGAATTAAATATTTTATTAATATTTATTTTTTTATTATTTTTTTTATTTATTATTTCTTTTAATTGTTCTATTTCATTTCTTAATTCTTTATTTAAATATTCTATATTTTTTGTCTTTAATAAGTTAATAATTTCAGAAAATTCAGTTTCGTTATAAATAAAATCATATACTCCGATTTTTTATTAAATATTCTTCCATTTCTATATTTTTTTCTTTTAAAACTACAATTATTTTTATTTTTCTATTTAATTTTTTTATTAAATTTATTAATTCCTCAAAAGAAATTATTCCATCTAACATTTCACTAATTATTAAATAATTAATATCATTATTTAGCTCTAATATTTCTAAAACTCCATCTTTATATTGTATGTCTTTTCCAATTACTTCAAATTCACTGTGCTTTTTTAGCTCAGTATTTAAACTTGGATTTCCTAAAGCTGTTACTATTTTTATCATAATTTATCCTCCAGTAATTATTTCATCTTCGAAATCTGCAGATTCTACTCTTGTAACTATATGGTCATCTCCTACTATCATTAGTGACTCTCCTCTTTTTAATGATTTTATTTCTATTTTTTCTCTGTCTGATATATTTTCATATTGCTGAAGTATATTTAAATTTTCTTCTTCAAGCGAAAAAAAGTTTTTAATACTTGAATTATTTAATATACTTTTTCCATATGTACCATTTTCCAAACTAAATAAATCTGAAACATCTTGAGTAATTGCAACTGCACTTCCTCCATATTTTCTTATTGTTTTAAATATTTTATATATAAAACTTGCAACATCTTTATTTGATGTAACACCAATTAGTCTCCATATTTCATCTAAATATATTGATTTTTTTATTTTTCTATCTTTTTTTATTTTATCCCAAAATAATTCAATAAATAAACACATACCATATTTTAAATTTTCTTCGCCAAGTTCATATATATCTGCAATTATTAATTTATTATCTAATTTAATACTTGTATAATTATTAAAAAATTTTAATGAACCTTTTACAAATGGAATTAATTTTATTCTTAATTTTTCTGTTTTTTTATCTTCACTTAAAACATTATAAAAGTCTTCTAATATTGGCATATCCTTTGTTTCTTTAAATTTTCTTTTTATATTTATTTTATCTTTATCATTTTCTTTATATAGTGTTTCATCATCAAAATTAATACCTTTTCTTTTGTATGTTTCTATTAATTTTTCCTCAATTATTGATTTTTCTTCTTCATTAATGTTTCCAAATACTAAATTAAAAAATCCAATTAATTTACCAATTTTAGTTGCCAAATATCCATTTTGATTATCTTCCAAACTTTCCTCTCTTATGTCAAATATATTTATATATGTATCCGAATTTGGACCTATTTTTAGTAATACTCCATCTAAGTTTTTGCATAAATTTTCATATTCTCTTTCCGGGTCAATTACGTATTGCTCTATACCTAATAGTCTATATCTTAATATTAGTAATTTCGTATAATATGACTTTCCAGCACCACTTGTACCAAATATACACATATTTGAATTTTTATATTTATTATTATTATATTTATCTATAAAAACTAGAGAATTATTATTTATATTGGCTCCTATAAATATTCCGTTTTCATCACAAACTGTTGAAGTAATAAATGGATATGTAGATAGCAAACCACTTGTTAAGATATTTCTTTTAGCTACATTTTTTACTTCTTTAATATCGCAAAAAAATGGTAAACACATTTTAAAAGCTTGTTCTTGCCTAAAATATGCTCTTCTAGTTTGCATACCTCTACTTTGAAGTATACCTTCTACTTTATTTAGCATATATTCTAAATCTTTTTTACTTTGCGAAAATACATTTACATATACATACAAATAATATAGGTCTTCACTGTTCAGTTGAATCTCCCTTCTTATGTACTTCGCGTCATTATATGTAAATGCTGCTATATCAATATCCTGTCTATTTTCACTATAACTTTGTAAATCTACACCTACATTTCCTATATGGTATGTTAAATCTTTAATTACTTTGTATGTATTTTGTTTTTCATATATCATGGAAATATTTAAATTAATGTTAGAATCAACAATATCTTTTAGAATTAAATCATCTTGCTCTCGATTATAATTAATTATTATTAAGGTAGAATAAAATACATTGTCTATTTCTAAATACTTTGGATTCATCATATTAATATATGATGGTGCAATATAATCACTATTATTAAAACAGCCGTCATATAGCTCTATTTTATTATTTTTATTATCTTTTATTTTTACACCTCCAATTATTCAAATATAAATTTTTGACTGTTTAAAAACGAAAATAATATTTTTTTAATTTCTTCTTTTTCTAAAATATTTATAACATTATTTCCACATCTAGATAAACAATCTTTAATTTTTAAAAATTTTTCGTTCAATTCATCACATATTATCGACTCAAAATTATTTATGTCTTTATTAATATTAGATTTTTTTATTATTATATAGAAATTTTTTGTTGATGATTTTTTCTTTTTATTTAATTCAGTAATGTAATCAATGTACTGTTGAGATATTTTTTGTATTTTTTTATTTTCATTGTTTTTTTGGAATTCTACACAAGAAACGTGTTTAGATAAATCTTGTTTTTTACTTTGAATTAAAATTTGTAAATCGACATTAAATGTTTTTAAGAAAAGCTTATACGAATTTAAAATTGCTTCTTTTTCAAGTTCAGATTTTAAGCTAAAATTTATTGGAATTACTTTTATTATTTTTATATAAGAATTTTCAATTTTAATAATTCCATTGTCTAATATTTTTTCTAATTTTAGCCAAGATTGTGTTGAATCAAATTCTTGTTTTTTCTTCTGAAAAATTATAATAACCTCCTTTTTCTTTTTTTGCATAATTTTATTATAGATTCATTTTTCTTGCCTGTCAAACATTTTCGTATACCTAAATTCGACATTTTTCTACATTTGGGCACAAAAAGCCTGAAAAATCAATGTTTTATAAAGTACTTTTTTTCTTTGTTTTTAATATTTTTAAATAAATTAAATTAAATAAATTAAATAAATTAAATTAAATAAATTAAATTAAATAAATTAAATAAATTAAATTAAATAAATTAAATAAATTAAGCCAAAATAAAAAGTGTTTACTTTTTATTTTGGCTATTTAATTAAAATTAAATATCTAAGTTATCTACATATTTTGCATTTTCTTCTATGAATTTTCTTCTTGGCTCTACTTCGTCTCCCATTAACATTGTAAATGTTGCATCTGCTTTTATTGCATCTTCTAATGTAACTCTTACTAATATTCTTCTTTCTGGATCCATTGTTGTTTCCCATAATTGTTCTGGGTTCATTTCACCAAGACCTTTGTATCTTTGTATTGATAATTGGTCTATTGATATACCTTTCTTCTCTAAATCTGCATAAGCTTGGTTTAGCTCTTCATCAGTATAACAATATATGTCTTCTATACCTCTTTTTGATAATTTATATAGTGGTGGTTGTGCTAAAAATACATTTCCATTTTCAATTAATGGTCTCATATATCTAAAGAAGAATGTTAATAATAGTGTTCTAATATGAGCACCGTCAACATCGGCATCGGCCATTATTATTACTTTTCCATAACGAATTTTTGTTATGTCAAAATCTGGTCCAATTCCGGCACCTACAGCTACTATAACTGGATTTAATTTATCATTTCCATATATTTTATCTGCTCTTGCTTTTTCAACATTAAGCATTTTTCCCCATAGTGGTAAAATTGCTTGATATCTTCTATCTCTACCTTGTTTTGCACTTCCTCCAGCAGAATCTCCTTCGACTATATATACTTCACATTCTTCAGCATTTTTACTACTACAGTCTGCTAATTTTCCTGGAAGAGTTGTAGATTCCAAAGCTGTTTTTCTTCTAACTAATTCTCTTGCTTTTCTTGCTGCTTCTCTTGCTCTTGATGCACTTACACATTTTTCTAATATAGCTTTTGCAACATTTGGATTTTCTTCTAAGAATGTAGATAAAGCATCATTTACTAAACTTTGTACAATACCTGTAACATTACTATTACCTAGTTTTGTTTTAGTTTGTCCTTCAAATTGAGGCTCTTTAACTTTTACAGAAACAACTGCTGTAATACCTTCTCTTATATCCTCACCTTGTAAATTGCCATCTTTTTCTTTTAAAATATTGTGTGATTTTGCATAATCATTAAAAGTTTTTGTAAGAGCTCTTTTAAATCCTTCTAAATGAGTTCCACCTTCAATTGTATTTATATTATTTACAAATGTATAAATATTTTCTGAATATGCTGTAGTGTATTGAAATGCTATTTCAACTGGTACTTCAGAATCTTGTTTATCAATATAAATTGGAGTTGGATGTAATTTTTCTTTGTTTGTATTTAAAAATTCAACAAAAGAAACTAATCCACCTTCATAGCAAAATTCAGATTTTTTTACATTTTCTGGATCTCTTTTATCCTCAATTGATATATATAAACCTTTTGTTAAGAAAGCCATTTCTCTAAATCTTTCTTCTAGTGTTCCGTAGTCATAATTTAGAGTTTCAAAAATTGTAGAGTCAGCTAAAAATCTGACTTTAGTACCTGTTTTTTTAGAATCCCCTATTCTAGTTAATTTTTCTGTAGTCTTTCCTCTTTCAAATTTCATTTGGAAAATACCACCATCTCTTTGAATAGTTACTTCTGTCCATTCTGATAAAGCATTAACAACTGATGCACCAACGCCATGTAAACCTCCAGATACTTTGTATCCACTATCTCCACCAAATTTTCCACCAGCATGTAAAACAGTATATACTGTTTCAGCAGCAGAAATTTTTGTTTTTGGATGTATGTCAACAGGAATTCCTCTACCATTATCTGATACAGTTATTATGTTTCCTGGTTCTATTGTAACTTCTATATGTGTACAATAACCTGCCAAAGCCTCATCAACACAGTTATCTACAATCTCGTATACTAAGTGATGTAATCCTCTTATAGATACACTTCCAATATACATACCTGGTCTTTTTCTTACGGCTTCAGCGCCTTCTAAGACTTGTATTTGCTCTGCTTTGTATTCATGTTCAAATTTTTCCATTACTTTTTCAATCCTTTCTCAAAAAAACTTCGCCATCTATGACATTATATATGTTTGAATTTAAATTTTCAATATCTATTTTATCTGTACAAGTTACAAAAACTTGTGTATCCCCTATATTTTCTAGAAAATTTTTTCTTCTTTCTTTATCTAATTCAGACATAAAATCATCTAGTAATAAAATAGGATTTTCTCCAATTTCATCTTTTATAACCTGCAATTCAGACATTTTTAAAGATAATACTACTGTTCTATTTTGTCCTTGAGATCCATATGTATTTACATTTTTTCCATTTAGATAAACAATGAAATCATCTTTATGAATTCCTTTTGATGTCGCTCCTCGTATTATATCAATCTTTTGATTTTGTTTCAATTGCATATAAAAATTTTCTTCACTTGAAAAATCAGAAATATATTCTATTTTAATTTCTTCGTTTCCATCGGTTATTTTTTTATGTATATCATTTATTTTTTCTTTTATTTTTTCGATAAACTCTAATCTATACTTATAAATTTTTTCTCCATATTCATATAATTTTTGATTCCATAAGTCTAATAAATCTTCACTTTTATGCTCTAATTTTATTTGTTTTAAATATGCGTTTCTTTGCTCTAGTGTTTTAGTATACATATTTAAGCAATATATATAATTTGGTCGTAATTGACTTATCATAATATCTAAAAAACGTCTTCTCATTTTTGGACCATTTTTTAAAATATTAATATCATCAGGAGTAAAAATTACAATATTTATCTTTCCTAATAATTCACTAAATTTTTTTACTTTAATTCCATTAATAAATATATGTTTTTTATCAGAATACTCAATTTTTATTTTCCCATCTCTATCACTTTTTTTATATTGAACTTCAATTCTAAAAAAATCTTTATCAAATTTAACAAGCTCTTTATCTTTACTAGTTCTAAAAGATTTTCCTATTGAACATAAAAATATTGATTCAATAATATTTGTTTTTCCCTGAGCATTATTTCCATAAAAAATATTTATTTTATTATTAAGATTTAAATTTAGTTTATTATAATTCCTAAAATTCTCAATTTTCAAATTAGTTATTAACATATTTTACCTCTTTTGTGGATAACTTTATTACTCTTTCATTCTTATTGGTAAAATCATATAAATATAATCACCATCTTCTACAGGTCTTATAATACAAGGTGATATACTTGTTCCAAAATCCACAAAAATTTCCTCATCATCAATAGACCTACACGCATCTAAAAAATATTTTGGATTAAATCCAGCTTCCAAATTTTTTCCTTCTGTAGAAACAAACATTTCTTCTTTTGCATCTCCAGTTTGATTAGTACATGATATTGTTACTTTTCCAATGTCTACAGAAATTTTTACTGGATATTTTTTCTCTTTTTCCATACTAGATGAAGATATTAAAGAAATTCTTTCAAAACAATTTTGTAAATTTGATTTATTAACTCTTATTCTTGTTTCCCATGTTTCCGGAATAACACTTGAATAATTTAAAAATTCTCCATCAAGCAATCTTGTTACTATTTTACAATTTTCTAATTCAAATAGAGCTTGATTTTTGGCTACACCAATTTTTATTGGTTCAAATGAATCTACTAAAATTTTATTTATTTCATTTAGAGTTCTTCCTGGTATAACAGCTTTAAAATCATTTACTTTTGTTTGTAAATATTTGCTTTTCCATGCTAATCTAAAACCATCTACAGCAACTAAATTTAATTTATTATTTGTTATTTCAAATAAACATCCAGTAAAAATTGGTCTATTTTCTTCAGTACTTACAGCAAAAATTGTTTTTCTTATCATATCTTTTAAATTATTTTGCTCTATTTGAATTGAATTTTCTATGCTTATTTGTGGAAGTTCTGGAAATTCACTAGGATTCATTGTTGCCAATTTATATAAAGAGCCTTCACACTCAATAACTAATAAATTTTTATCATTTACAGAAATAGAAATATCTGTATTAGGTAATTTTCTTATTATTTCACTAAACATTGTAGCATTAACAACTATAGCACCTTCTTCTTCAACTTCACAATCAATAATATATTCTATACCAATTTCTAAATCATATGTTGTTAATTTTAATTCTTTATTATTTGTTTGGATAAGTATTCCTTCTAGTATAGGATTGTTGGGTTTAGAAGCTACCGCTTTAGTTACGGAATTAAGTGCTTTGATTATTTTTTCTTTTTCACAAATGATTTTCATTTTGTCGTCTCCTTTATTATATAATAAATAAATATATTTAGTAGTAGTAGTAGTAGGTCCTGTGGATTATGTGGATAACTATGTGCATAACTGATTTCCCTATGGTTTTAGATGTTGATAATTTTGTGGAAAACTCAGCAAGTTATCCACAGTAAAAAAATCCAATTGTGGAAAACTCAGTTATCCACAGCTTATCCACACGATATCCACAACCCCCTGTGGATATCTAACCAATCAATTCCGTAGAGAGGGATTGATTGCAATTTTTAAAATTTCCAAAAAATTCTAAAATTGCCAATTTTTGTTGATACCATACTACTTTTCGGCTAATAAAATGTTTTTCACACTTTCCACAATTAGCTTAGTATTTTGATTTTCTTTTATCTCATTTTCGATTTTTGTACAAGCATGCATTACAGTTGTATGGTCTCTTTTACCAAAGTCTTTTCCTATCTGAGGTAGAGACATTTGAGCTACATTTCTGCAAAGATACATTGCAATTTGTCTTGGAAATGCAATATCATTAGAGCGCTTTGAACCTCTTAAGTCTTTTGCATTAATATTAAAATATTTTGCAACTGTTTCTTGTATAAATTCGGCAGAAATTACCTTTTCCTGTTGGGCTACTATATCATTAATAGCTCTTTCAGCCATTTCCATTGTTATAGGACTATTGGTTAATGATGATTTTGCTATTAATTTATTTAAAGTTCCTTCAAGTTCTCTGATATTTGAGTCTATTCTATTTGCAATGTTTGATAAAATTTCGTCATCAATAATGATATTATCTAATTGAGCTTTTTTTCTAAGTATAGCTAAACGGGTTTCGTAGTCTGGATTAGATATATCTGCAATAAGACCCCATTCGAAACGTGATTTTAATCTATCTTCTAGTAGTTGAATATCTTTTGGAGGTCGATCACTTGAAAGAATTATTTGTTTTCCACTTTCATGTAAAGTATTAAAAGTATGGAAAAATTCTTCTTGTATACGTTCTTTTCCTGCAATGAATTGAATATCATCTATTAACAAAACATCAATATTTCTGTATTTATCTCTAAATTGTGCACTTGTATTGTCTTTTATTGCATTAATAAGTTGATTAGTAAATTTTTCTGAAGTCACATATAAAATACTAGCATTTTTGTTTTTTCTTAATATAGCATTACCAATTGCATGCATTAAGTGAGTTTTTCCTAAACCAACTCCACCATAAATAAACAACGGATTATAAGAAGTAGCAGGTGCTTCTGCTACAGCTAAAGCTGCTGCGTGTGCAAATCTATTATTATTACCAACAACAAAAGTATCAAAAGTGTATTTGGGATTCAAAGTTGAATTTGAATAACCATAACCAACATCGTTTGGTAGATTTATTGCATTTTCTTCTTGCAACTCGTCCTTTGAAACGATGTTAATTTTGCATTCTTTATTTGTTATAAAATTAAAAGTGTTTGTTAATAAATCATAATACCTTGATTGAATAGACTCCTTTTGAAAACTAGAAGATGCTACCAATACGACAGTATCATTGTCAAAACTTTGAATTTCTAGATTTTTTATCCAAGTTTCATAAGATATTTTTGTTGTTTCGTCTTTTAAAAGTTCTTTTGCTTTTGTTAAAAGTTCATTTAATTCGTTTTGCATTATCGTTCAATCCTTCCAAAATTAAAGGTTTGAAAGTTATCCACATAGTTATCCACATATGTTGATAAATGTCCACATCTTGTGGATAACTCGGTAAAAAAACACCAAATTATAACCTTCAAAACCTTTATTCCCTATCATTTTCTATATAATATCAAAACAGGTATATATAGTCAATAAAAATATAAAATATTTTGAATTTTAAAATTTACTATTGACATAAATATAAAAGTGGTTGTATAATTGTAACACTAGTGAATAATTTGGAAAAATTATCTAATAAAATATAAAAAAGCAATATAGGAGGTGCTAAATAAATGAAAAGAACATTCCAACCAAAAACAAGACAAATGAAAAAAGAACATGGATTTATGAAAAGAATGAAAACAAGAGCAGGTAGAAATGTATTAAAAGCAAGACGTGCTAAAGGAAGAGCAAAATTAAGTGCTTAATTAAAAAAAGGACCAACTGAAAAAATGGTTCTTTTTTAAAATATAAAAGAAAGAGCAAATTTTTTATGAAAAAAATAAAAACACTAAAAAAAAATTATGAATTTAAAAATGTTTTATCAAAAGGAAAATTTTTCGTAGGAAAATATGTTACTATTTATATAAAAAATAATAAAAAAAATGAAAATTATGTAGGTATTGCAGTTGGAACAAAAGTTGCAAAAGCAGTAAAAAGAAATAGAATAAAAAGATTAATAAGAGAAAGTTACCGTTTAAATAAAAATAATTTAAAAAAAGGTAATGATATTGTTTTTTTATGGAACAAAAATGCTGATTTTCATAAAATAAATTTTAACATAATTAATACAGAAATAATATATTTATTGAATAAAGCAAAAATGGTGTAAAATGAAAAAAATATTAATATTTATTATTAAAAAGTATAAAAAATTTATTTCTCCAGTATTTTCAAATATGGGATGTAACTGTAAGTTTTATCCAACATGTTCTGAATATACAAAACAAGCAATAGAAAAATATGGATGTTTAAAGGGAAGTTTTTTAGGATTAAAAAGAATTTTAAAATGCAATCCGTTTAGTAAAGGTGGATATGACCCTTTAAAGTAAGGAGGAAAATAAAATATGTTTCAATTCATAGCAAATATTTTTGGATATTTACTTGAGTGGTTATACAATGGAATTGGACAAAATTATGGAATAGCTTTAATTTTGTTTACTATAATATTAAGAATTATACTATTGCCATTAACTATAAAGCAACAAAAATCAATGAAAAAAACTACAGCTTTACAAGGCAAAATGCAAGAAATACAATTCAAATATAAAAACAATCCAGAATTAATGAATAAAGAAATTATGGAATTATATAAAAGAGAAAATTTAAGTCCTTTTTCTGGATGTATAAGTTCAATAGTACAAATTTTAATTATATTATCTGTATTCTATTTGGTAAGTAGACCACTAACATATATGAAAAAAATTGATCCAGGTATTATTGAAAATTATAAAAACGAGATAAGTGCAGAAAATGATGGAAAAATTTCTAATTATTATGAAATAGAAATAATTCAAAAGAAAGCTGCACAAGATGAAAACATAAAGGTTAATATGGATTTCTTAGGACTAGATTTAAGTAAGGTTCCAAGTCAAAATATGTCAGATGCAACAGTATACATAATACCATTGCTATATGTAGTTTCATCAATATTCTCAATAAGAATGACAACTGGAAAAACAAAGAAAAAAGAAGAAAGCAATTCATCAGAGCCAGATATGACTCAACAAATGAATAAATCTATGTCATACATGATGCCAATAATGGCAGTATCTATAGCTTTTGTAGCACCATTAGGATTAGCTTTATATTGGCTAGTAAGCAATATACTAATGATTTTAGAAAGAATTGTAATTAATAAATATGTTGATTCTAAGGAGGAAAAAACATTATGTCTAAAATAATTGTATCTGAAGGTAAAACAACTAGTGAAGCTATAGAAAAAGGATTAAAAGAGCTAAATTTACATAGAGACCAAGTTGAAATTAGAGTTTTAGAGCAAGAAAAACGTAGCTTTTTTGATATATTAGCACCAAGAGTTGTAAAAGTAGAGCTAACAGTAAAAGAAAAACCTCAAAAAGAAGAAAAGATTTTAACAGAAGAAGATTTAGAAGAAACTAAAAATAATGTTGAAAAATTCATAAAAGAATTTTTAAAAAATTTAGGTGAAGAATACAAATATGATATTAATATAGAAAAAAATGAAATAAATGTTAAAATCGATGGAGGAAATTCTGGAACTTTAATAGGATATAGAGGTGAAACCTTAAATGCACTACAACATATTTTATCTTTAATTGCAAATAAGCATACATCGGCAAAGGTTAGAGTTTTACTAAATGTAGATGGATATAAAGAAAAAAGAGAAAAAACATTAGAAGAGTTAGCATTAAAAGTTTCAAAAACAGTTATAAGAACAAATAAAAGCATTACATTAGAGCCTATGAATGCATATGAAAGAAAAATTATACATTCAAAATTACAGGATATGACAGATATAAGAACTCATAGTATTGGTGAAGAGCCACATAGAAGAATTGTAATTGAAAAAGTAAATAAATAAAAAATCAGAAGTCAAAGTTCGATTTTAGTAATAAACTATATCTAACTTTGGCTTTTTTTATAGGGAGGAAAATATGAATACAATAGCTGCAATATCTACAGCCACGGGCAATGGCGGTATTGGAATAATAAGAATGAGTGGAAAAGAATGTTTTCAAATATTAAATAAAATATTTAAACCAATAAATGCAAATGAAGAAATTAATGGTTATACAATGAAATATGGACATATAATTGATGAAAATAACAATATAATAGATGAGGTATTAGTATCTTATTTTAAAGCACCAAAAAGCTATACTACTGAAAATATGTGTGAAATTAATTCTCACGGAGGTTTTATTGTTGAAAGAAGAATACTTGAGGAATGCCTAAAAAATGGTGCAATAATGGCCGAACCAGGCGAATTTACTAAAAGGGCATTTTTAAATGGAAGAATTGATTTAATACAGGCTGAATCTGTAATAGATTTAATAAATTCTAAAAGTGAAAAGGAAGCAAAAGCTTCAATAAGCCAACTAGAAGGAAATTTATCAAAAAATATAAATGAAATTAAAGAAAATTTATTAGATTTAATGGCTGATGTAGAGGCTTCTATTGATTATCCAGAATATGATATTGAGGAAGTTACTAATAATAAAATATTGTCTGTTATTAATGTGATAAAAATTAAACTTGAAAAATTAAGCTCTTCATTTAAAAATGGAAAATTTTTAAGAGAGGGAATAAAAACAGCTATAGTAGGTAAGCCAAATGCAGGAAAATCTTCATTATTAAATAATATTTTGAATGAAGAAAGAGCAATTGTAAGTGATAAAAAAGGAACAACAAGAGATACAATAGAAGAGTTTGTTACAATAAATGGTATATCATTAAAGTTAATTGATACAGCAGGAATAAGAAATACGACCGACGAGATTGAAAAAATAGGCGTCGAAAAATCTAAAAAGATAATAGATGATGCTGAACTTGTAATAGCTATATTTGACGGTTCTCAGGCATTAGAAAATGAAGACTATGAAATACTAAAACTTATAGGTAACAAGAATGCTATATTATTGGTTAATAAGATGGATATTGTTGATGGAAGTTTAGTTATTAATGAATTACAAAAATATAATAAAGATATTATTAAGATATCTGCAAAAACAGGTGACGGTGTAGAAAAATTATATGATAGAATTTATGAAATGTATAAAATAAATGATATTGAGCTAGATGATGGTGAAATTTTAACTAATATAAGACATAAGGGACAAATAGATGAAGCAATAAAAAGTATAAATGCAGTAAAAGATACAATAGATAATCATATGCCAGTAGATATAATTGAAATTTATTTAAAACAAGTATTGGCTGACTTAGGAAAAATAACAGGAGATGATATTTCTGAAGATATAATTAATGAAATATTTTCAAAATTTTGTCTTGGAAAATAAAGTTTCGACAAATCGTTTCACATTAAACTGAAATGCAAAACACTTAGAAAACACAGAGATACGTCGATTTCTTGCCACTTTGTCGAATTCAACGTTCGACAAAGTTCGACATTTAATTTTGATGTTAGTATAAAAAATTGTGTGATTAAAAATTTTGATATTTTTGATTAAGCTTTAGAAAAAAATAATAGTTTGTTATCGTGAATTGCAAATTATGATGTTTGTATAAAAAATTTGAATTAATAAAAATTATTTTTATATTTTGCTATATGTAAGTAAAAATTATAATAAGTAGGAGGTAAAAAATGAAATATAATGCAGGAAAATATGATATTGCAGTAATTGGAGCAGGTCATGCAGGTTGTGAAGCAGCATTAGCTGCAGCAAGAATGGGGATGAAAACATTAATGTTTTCAATTAGTTTAGAGGCAGTTGCAAATATGCCTTGTAATCCACATATAGGAGGAAGCTCTAAAGGACATCTAGTTAGAGAAATCGATTGTCTTGGTGGAGAAATGGGAAAAAATATAGATAAAAGTTACATTCAATTAAAAATGTTAAATACATCAAAAGGACCAGCTGTGTATTCGTTAAGAGCACAGGCTGATAGAAAAAAATATCAAGCTGAAATGAAACATACATTAGAAAGACAAGAAAATTTATATTTAAAACAAGCTGAAATTGTTAATATAACATTAGAAAATGGAAAAGTTAAGTCAATAGAAACAAATATAGGAGCTATTTATGATGTTGATGCGATTATAGTTGCTACAGGTACATATTTAAAGGGAAAAATATTTATTGGCGAAACATCATTCGAAAGTGGCCCAGATGGCGTATTTCCAGCTAATAAGCTATCTGAATGTTTAAAAAGTTTAGGAGTTAATTTAGTTAGATTTAAAACTGGAACACCAGCTAGAATTAACAGAAAAAGTATTGATTTTTCTAAAATGGAAATACAAGAAGGTCAAAAAGATATAGAAGCATTTTCTTTAGAAGATGAAATTGATAAAAATAAAGAACAATTGCCTTGTTATTTAACATATACTAATCAAAAAACACACGATATTATAAGGGCAAACCTACATAGATCACCATTATATGCAGGAAAAATTGAAGGTACAGGACCAAGATATTGTCCATCTATAGAAGACAAAGTTGTTAGATTTAGTGATAAAGAAAGACATCAAGTATTTATTGAACCAATGGGAGAAAATACTGATGAAATGTATGTACAAGGAATGAGCTCCTCATTGCCAGAAGATGTTCAAATTGCTATGTATAGAACATTACCAGGCCTTGAAAATGCTGAATTTACAAGACCTGCATATGCAATTGAATATGATTGTATAGACCCAGCAGATTTAAAATTATCATTAGAGTATAAAAAAATTGAAAATTTATTTTTTGCAGGTCAAGCAAATGGAACATCTGGATATGAAGAAGCTGCATCACAAGGATTAATTGCAGGAATTAATGCAGCACTTAAATTAAAAGGAAGAGAGCCTGTAATATTAGATAGATCACAAGCATATATAGGTGTTTTAATAGATGATATTGTAACAAAAGGAACAAATGAGCCTTATAGAATGATGACATCAAGAGCTGAATATAGACTATTATTAAGACAAGATAATGCAGATTTAAGACTAACTGAATTAGGTCATGAAGTTGGGTTAATATCAGATGAAAGATATGAAAAATTCTTAAATAAGAAAAGAAATATTGAAAATGAAATTGAAAGAATAAAAAAATTGACAATAAAACCTACTGAACAGGTAAATAAATTGTTAGAAGAAAATAATTCGTCACAAATAAAAGCAGGAGTAAAATTAGCAGATTTATTAAAAAGAACAGAATTAAGTTATGAAAAATTATCTGAAATAGACCCTGAAAGACCTGAATTATCTAAGGCAGAGGCACAAGAGGTTGAAATACAAGTTAAATATGAAGGTTATATTAAAATGCAGGAAGAACAAGTAAAAAAATTCAAAAAATTAGAAGATAAAAAATTATCAGAAGATATTAATTATGATGATATTAAAGGATTAAGAATTGAAGCAAGACAAAAGTTAAATAAAGTAAAACCATTATCAATAGGTCAAGCATCAAGAATATCAGGTGTTTCACCAGCTGATGTATCAGTGCTATTAATTTATTTGGAGCAACAAAAAAGAAAATAAAAAGGAAAGGAGTGTATATAATATTTAGTTCTTATAAAAGATGTAAGTAGATTGCTTTTTACATTTGAATGAATGTAGAAGTAAATAGGCTAGATATTATATACAATAGTATTATGAATTTTGATGAATTTTTAAAATTATTTAAGAATTATTCACAATCATTAAATATTGATATTAACGAGGAAAAAATAAAGAAGTTTTATTTATATATGAATTTATTAATTGAATGGAACGATAAAATTAATTTAACAGCAATTACTGAACCAAAAGAAGTAATAATAAAGCATTTTATTGACTCTTTAACAATTGCTGATAAAATTGAGAATAACAGCAAAATTATTGATGTTGGAACAGGGGCAGGATTCCCTGGAATACCGTTAAAAATATTTAATGATACATTAAATGTAACACTATTAGACTCATTAAATAAAAGAGCTATATTTTTAAATGAGGTAATTGAAAAATTAAATTTAAAAAATATAGAAGTAATACACGGCAGAGCAGAAGATTATGCTAAAATTGCCAAGTATAAAGCAAAGTACGATTATGCAGTTTCAAGAGCTGTAGCACCGTTAAATATATTACTAGAATATCTTTCTCCATATGTTAAGGTAAATGGCAATGTTATTGCAATGAAAGGGAGCAATGCAGAAGAAGAAATAAAAAATGCAAGTAATGCATTAAATGTTTTAAAATGTAAAATTATTAAAAATGAAAAAATGAATTTACCAGAAAATGCTGGTGAAAGGTATATTATGGTAATTCAAAAGCTTGAAAATACTCCTAAAGCATATCCTCGAAATGCAGGAATCCCTAAGAAGAAACCGTTATAAAAAAATAGTTGAAAATAGTAGCTTAAATTATTGACATATTTGTAATATTTTTATATCATATACTATAGTAAAAATAAGAAATTTTTAACAAAAGAATGGGGGTAGAACTTTGGGAAAAGTAATATCGGTAGCAAATCAAAAAGGGGGAGTAGGTAAAACTACAACTGCAGTAAATTTAAGTGCATTATTAGCAAAAAAAGGAAAAAAAGTTCTATTAATAGATACTGATCCACAAGGAAATGCAACAAGTGGTGTTGGTGTTGAAAAAACAGTAAGCTTTTCAGTTTATGATGTATTAGTAGATGATGTTGAAATAGAAAATACACTTCAATTAACAGAAATGAAAAATCTTGAAGTATGTCCATCTAATATAAATGTAGCAGGGGCAGAAGTACAATTAGTTTCTAAGGAAAATAGAGAGTACAAATTAAAAGAAAAAATTCAAAAAATTAAAGATGATTATGATTATATAATTATAGATTGTCCACCTTCTTTAGGATTGGTAACTTTAAATGCGTTTACAGCATCTGACAGTGTATTAATACCAATACAATGTGAATATTACGCATTAGAGGGATTAGGACAATTAATAAATACAATTAATTTGGTAAAAAAACATTTAAACAAAGAGCTTGTAATTGAAGGAGCATTGTTAACAATGTATGATGCAAGAACAAATCTTTCAAATCAGGTTGTAAAAGAAGTTAAAAATTATTTTGATGATAAAGTATATAAAACAGTAATACCAAGAAATGTAAAATTAAGTGAAGCTCCAAGTTATGGAATGCCAATTTGTATGTATGATGCAAGATCAAAAGGTTCAAGATGTTATGATAAATTTGCGAAGGAATTTATAAAAAAGAACGAAATTCCTAAAAATTAGGCAATTAAATAATAAGGAGGTATAGTTATGGCTGTAAAGAAAACAGGCTTAGGAAAAGGATTAGATGCATTATTTAGTACAAGTCCATTAAGTGATGACAAAGAAGAAGAAAAAGTAGTTGAAAAAATTGATGAGTCAGAAAAAATACATAAAATAAAAATTACTGAAATAGAGCCAAATAAAAATCAACCAAGAAGAAATTTTAACAGCGAAAGTATTGATGAACTAGCAGAATCTATAAAAAGATACGGAGTAATACAACCAATAATAGTATCTAAAAAAGATAATTACTACGAAATAATAGCAGGTGAAAGAAGATGGAGAGCATCAAAAAAAGCTGGATTAACAGAAATGCCTTGTATAATTAGAGAAAGTGAAGAAAAAGAAAATAAAGAAATTGCTCTAATTGAAAATATACAAAGAGAAGATTTAAACCCAATTGAAAAAGCTCGTAGTTTTAGAACTTTATTAGATGAATATGGATTAACACAACAAGAACTAGCAGATACATTAGGAATAAGCAGAAGTGCTCTTACTAATACAGTAAGATTATTAAACTTAGATCCACGTGTAATTGATTTAGCATTAGAAGGAAAATTAACAGAAGGCCACTGTAGATCATTAGTTGTTGTAGATGATCCAGACAAACAATACGAAATGGCACTACAAGTAATTGAAAATGGTGATTCGGTTAGAGAAGTAGAAAGAAAAGTAAAAGGCAAAAAACAAGGAAAAGCTAAAAATACAAGAAATGCAAAATATGAAGCAATATACAAAGATATAGAGGATAGATTTCAAGGATTCTTTGGAACAAAAGTAAAATTAGATGCAGGAAGAAAAAAAGGAAAAATAATAATAGAATACGTTTCAAATGAAGACTTAGAAAGAATATTAGAATTATTAGATAAATAAAAATATAAAATAAAAAATCTTTTTTATTAAACGAGTGTTTAATAAAAAGGATTTATTTTTTTGTGTAAAAAATAAATAAAAAAATAAATAAAAAATAAATAAAAAAATAAATAAAAAAATAAATAAAAAAATA
>OGHJ01001632.1_pt1 | contig 22880 bp, 46 predicted proteins | sample 1571351 | NCBI WGS metagenome assembly OGHJ01 (sample SAMEA2582037, study PRJEB24529) | metagenome | biome: Human gut stool | place: China | collected 2011 | reverse complement strand
ATTAGAAAAATATGAAGTAGATACAATTGTAGTTGGAATGCCATATAACTTAAAAGGCGAAAAAACAGTAAGAGCAGAGGTTACAGAAAAATTTATACACAAATTGAAATGTAAATATAATAAAATAAAAATAGAGACAATTGATGAAAGATTAACAACAGTTGCCGCTCATAAAACTATGAATTTTCTTGATATTAATAAGAATAAAAAAAGAGATATTGTAGATACTATATCTGCAGTATATATATTAGAAACATATGTAAATAAGATGAAAGAAAATTTATAAAAACAGTTGCAAAAAAATAAAAAATACGATATTATAATTACGATATTTAATTTGTTAAATATAAAATAAAAAAGCATCGAATCGAAAGGAGAAAAAAGATGGAAGAAAACTATAATGAAGAGGATAACATAGTAATATTAAATGATGAGGATGGAAACGAAGTAAAATTCGAATTCTTAGACTTAGTAGAATTAGATGATGAAGAATATGTTGTATTACTACCAGTTACAGCAGAAGGAGAAGAAGATGAAGGAGAAGTAGTAATACTAAAAGTAGAAGACACAGACGAAGAATCTGATGAAGAATCTTATGTAAGTGTAGAAGATGAAGAAACATTAAACAAAGTATTTGAAATATTCAAAGAAAAATTTAAAGATGACTTTGATTTTGTAGATTAATTTTATTAATAAGAATAGACGGATACTAATCCGTCTTTTTACTTATCTAAAAGAACTTAGCTTAGAGATCAAATTTAAGGGGGAAAATAAAATGAAAAAATTATCAACATATTTATTAGTAATGTTTATGGTTATGTATTGGGTACTAAGAATAATAATTGCATTATCAGCAGAATTAGGAAAAAATTTTATAGGGATAACACCAATAAATTCAACATTTGAAATTGTATTATTATTTGCATTTTTAGTATGTGTAGTATTAGTAGTAAAAAGAAAATTAACAGGTGGATTATTGTATCTTGCATTATATGGAATTTATTTTGGTGGAGATGTAACTGCAAAATTAAATATATTATCAACAAATGGTTCATTATCAATGTCTGAAAATATGGGATTAATGATATCCATGCTAGGAATTATATTACCATTAGCTGTTTTAATTGATTTATTATTAGATAAAAATAGAAAATTAAATCCAAAAGATAAAAAAACAGATTGGTTTTATCAAAATGAAGAATTTGATAGAAAATTAGATGATAGAGCAGATAAGAATAATTATAGAACAATGTAATAGGAAAGGTAAGAAAATGGAAGAAAATAGAACAAATATCAACTGGTACCATGGGCACTTGGCTCAGACACAGGAGAATCAATACGTGAACCAGCAGCATTTTGTGGAGTAGTAGGATTAAAACCAACTTATGGATTAGTTTCAAGATATGGATTAGTTGCATTTGCATCATCACTAGATCAAATTGGACCCATCACAAAAGATGTACGAGATTCAGCAATGTTATTAAATATAATAACAGGACATGATGAAAAAGACTCTACATCATACGATAGACCAAAAGAGGATTATGTGGCAGCATTAAAAAATGATGTAAAAGGATTAAGAATTGGAGTACCAAAAGAATTCTTTGGAGAAGGAATACAAGATGATGTTAAAGAGCAGCTACAAAATGCAATAGAGACATATAAACAATTAGGAGCAAAAGTTGAAGAATGTTCACTAGACATAGCTGAATATGCTTTAGCAACATATTATATAATTGCATGTGCAGAAACAAGTTCAAATTTAGGCAGATTTGATGGAATACGATATGGATATAGAGCAAAAGACTTTACAAATCTAAAAGAATTATACAGAAAGTCAAGAACAGAAGCTTTCGGAGAAGAAGTAAAGAGAAGAATAATTCTTGGAACTTATGTATTATCATCAGGATATTATGATGCATATTATAAAAAAGCACAAAAAGTTCGTACATTCGTAAAAAAGCAATTTGATGAAAACTTTAAAAAATATGATGTATTATTAACTCCAGTAGCACCAACAACAGCATTTGAGATTGGATCAAAATCAAATAATCCAATTGAAATGTTCTGTACAGTTTCAATAAACATCGCAAGTGTACCCGCAATCTCGATACCTTGCGGAGTAGATAAAAATGGAATGCCAGTAGGAATGCAATTAATAGGAGATAGATTCAGTGAAGCTAAACTACTAAATGCAGCTTACACATTTGAACAGAAAATACAATTTAAACAAAATCATAAACCAGAATTCAAAAAATAAAATGATTGGAGATAAAGATGAAAAAATCTGTAAAAATCATTGTGATTTGTCTTATAATTGTAGCTATATTTATAGCTATTGATATAATTAATAATAAAGTTGAACAAAATAATATAAACAATAATATAATAGATGAAACTACAAATAATATAAATGAGAATTATATAAGTAATGTAGTAAATAAAAATAATAAAGTAACTGATAACAGTTCAATAATTGAATGCAAAGAAAAAGTCAAGCAAATAATGAGCAAAATGACTTTAGAAGAAAAAGTTGGACAAATGTTTTTAGCAAGATATCCATCTTCAGGAGTAACAAATGAGATTGAAGATGGAAAACCCGGTGGCTATATTTTATTTGGAAGAGATTTTGATAATAAGACCAAAAGCAAAATAATTTCTGAGCTTGAAAACAATCAAAAAGCAAGCAAAATAAAAATGATATTAGGAGTAGATGAAGAAGGAGGAACAGTTGTAAGAGTAAGTTCCCATAAAGCATTTAGAAGCTCTAAGTTTTTATCACCACAGGAAATTTATAATAAAGGTGGAATAGATGCAGTATTGCAAGACTCAGAAGAAAAATCAGGATTGCTAAAAAGTCTTGGAATTAATATGAATTTAGCACCAGTTGCAGATATTACATCAAATACCAATGCATTCATTTATAAAAGAACTTTAGGACAAGATGTTCAAACAACAGCAAATTACATTGCAGAAATTGTAAAAAATATGAAACAGTCAAATATAATATCAGTACTTAAACACTTTCCTGGATATGGAGATAATGTTGATACACATACAGGAATAGCAATAGACGAAAGAACAATGGAAGAATTTGAACAAACAGATTTTATACCTTTTCAAAGTGGAATACAAAATGGAACTCCATGTATACTAGTAAATCATAATATAGTAAAATGCATGGATAGTACAATGCCAGCATCATTATCAAAAAATGTACATGAAATTTTAAGAAATAAATTAAACTTTACAGGAGTAGTTATTACAGATGACTTAGCAATGGATGCTGTAAAAAAATATGCAGAAAATAATGAAACAGCTGTGCAAGCTGTATTAGCAGGAAATGACATGATAATATCATCAGACTTTTTAGCACAAAAGCAAGAAGTTTTAGATGAAATAAATGCGGGAAAAATAGATATAGAATTGATAGATAATGCAGTAGAAAGAATACTATCAATGAAATATGCTTATGGAATAATAAGTGATTAATAATAGGAGGAAAAATAATGGCAAACCAGGATTATGAAGAGATAATTGGACTGAAGTACATGCGGAATTATCAACAAAAACAAAGATATTTTGCTCATGTCCAACAGAATTTGGTGCTGATCCAAATACACATGTATGTCCAGTATGTATGGCAATGCCAGTAGCATTACCAGTACTAAATGAAAAAGTTGTTGAATATGCAGTAAAAGCATGACTTGCAACAAATTGCTCAATATCACAAGATAGTAAAAATGATAGAAAAAACTATTTTTATCCAGATCTTCCAAAATCATATCAAATTTCACAGTTTGATAAACCATTATGTAATAATGGATATATAGAAATTGAAGATGATAATGGAAATCCTAAAAAAGTTAGAATTTTGAGAATTCATATAGAAGAGGATGCAGGAAAGCTAAATCACAATGAATTTACAGGTGGAAGTTTGGTAGACTTAAATAGAGCTGGAGTTCCTTTAATAGAAATAGTATCAGAACCAGATTTACGTTCAAGTGGTGAAGCAGATAGATATTTAAAGAAATTAAAATCAATATTACAATATATAGAAGTATCAGATTGCAAAATGCAAGAAGGATCATTAAGAGCAGATGTCAATGTTTCAGTACATAAAAAAGATGAACCTTTTGGAACAAGATGCGAAATGAAGAATATGAACTCTTTCAAATCAATACAAAGGGCAATTGAATATGAAAAAGAAAGACAGATAAATGAATTAGAGCATGGAAGAACAATCATACAGGAAACTAATTGATGTAGGAACAATAAGTTCAAGCATAGGCAAAAAAGTATTAGATGAATTATTTGAAAATCCAAGAAGTCCAAAAGACATAATAAAAGAAAAAGGCTGGATTCAGATATCAGATGAAAATGCTATAAAAGATGTAGTATTACAAGTTTTATCAGCAAATCCACAATCAATAGCAGATTTTAAAGCTGGAAAAGATAGAGCATTAGGATTTTTGGTAGGACAAGCGATGAAAGCAACAAAAGGAAGAATTTACAGATGTTTATAATGAACTTAAAACAAAACTTATACAAAAAGGTATTCCCGAAGAAGAAATAGCTTTTATTCATGAGGCAGATAATGAAACAAAGAAAAAAGAACTATTTAGTAAGGTAAGACAGGGAGAAGTTAGAGTGTTAATGGGTTTTACTTCAAAAATGGGTGCAGGAACTAATGTACAAGATAAACTAATTGCACTACACCATTTAGATTGTGCCTGGAAACCAAGCGATTTAACACAAAGAAACGGCAGAATGATAAGACAGGGAAATGAGAATGAAAAAGTATTTGTATATTCTTATGTTACTGAAAAGACATTTGATGCTTATATGTATCAATTAGTTGAACCAAAACAGAAGTTTATATCTCAAATAATGACCTCTAAAACACCTGCAAGAACAATGGAAGATATAGATGAAAAAGCTCTATCTTATGGAGAAATAAAAGCATTAGCAACAGGTAATCCTTTAATTTTAGAAAAGACTAATTTAGATAGTGAAATATCTAAACTTAAATTATTAAGACAAAACTTTATGAATCAAAAGTATGCTTTGCAAGATAAAGTGTTAAAACATTATCCTGAAGAAATTACAAGATTAAATAATAAAATTGCTGCAATGGAAGAAGATACTATAAAGCTACAAGAATATACTAAACCTAATATGGATGGTTTTTTTCCAATGATAATTGATGGTAAAGAATATTCTGAAAAAGCAGATGCAGGAAAGAAACTTTTAGAATGTACTCAATTATTAAAGAGTATGGAAGTACGAGAAATTGGAGAATACAGAGGTTTCAGAATGGAAATTAGCTTTGATTCTGTTACTAGAAATATAAAATTAAAGCTGAAGAATAAATTTAGTTATACTATTGATTTAGGTGTAGATGCAGGTGGTAATATTATAAGAATTAACAATTGCTTAGAAAACATAGCAAGAGATATTCCACTAGAACGAGAGAAACTTGATAATACCAAATTGCAATTAGAAAATGCAAAAGTAGAAAGTCAAAAAGAGTTTCCTCAAGAACAAGAACTAAAAGATAAGCATAGAAAACTTGATAGTATAAATGCAGAATTAAAAATTAATGATGATGACCATGAAATTTTAGGAGATGAACAAGAAGAATTAATAAGAAATTTAGATTCTGAAGAATTAAAAATAAAAAGCAATGAAGAATGGATAAGAAAATTTGAAAAGAATATGCATATTGATAAATTAGATAATATTATTATAAATGAATTAATAGAAGATATACAAGTTCATGATAATGGTAATATAAACATAATATTTAAATATCAAGATGAATTTATTGAAGCACTAGACTTTATAAAAAGACAAAACTATGATATAATATCATCTAGTTAAAGGGCGAAATTAGAAAGTACTTTTTTAAGTATTTTTTTAAAATGAAATAGAAAGAAGTGATTAAAATGGATATGTATCAAAAAAGAAAAATTAGAGCAGAAAAGAAAAAAGATGATAGTCCAAAAAGTTTTCCATCAGTCGGAATTAACTGGTACCCAGGTCATATGGCAAAAACAAAAAGACAAATAATAGAAGACATGAAACTAATAGATGTAGTAATAGAACTATTAGACTCAAGAATACCAATATCAAGTCAAAATCCAAACATAGCAGAAATAACAAAAAATAAAAAGAAAATAATAGTATTAAACAAATGTGACCTATCAGATGAAAAACAAAACAAACTATGGGTGGAATACTTTAAAAGTAAAAATATACCAGCAGTATTAGTAGACTCAAACTCAGGAAAAGGAATAGACAATTTCATAAAAGAAGTTGAAAAAATAATGCAAGTAGACTTAGAACAACATGCACAAAAAGGAAGAACAGGAAGAAAAATAAGAGCAATGATACTGGGAATACCTAATGTAGGAAAATCATCATTCATAAATAGAATTGCAAAAAGAACATCAGCTGGTGTTGGAAACAAACCAGGAGTAACAAAACAAAAACAATGGATACGTATAAACGATAAAATAGAATTACTAGATACACCAGGAGTATTATGGCCAAAATTTGAAAGTGAAGAAGTTGCATTGAATTTATGCTTTACAGGAACAATAAAAGAAGAGATACTAGACAGAACAGAAATTGCATATCAATTAACAAAATTTTTATTAGAAAACTATAGAAAAAATCTTTGTGAAAGATATAAAATAGAAGAAAGTTTTGTAGAAGAAAAATTAGCACAAGAACAACCTGAAAACTATAATATATATGAAATAATGTTAGAAATTGGTAAAAAAAGAGGATGCATAATGTCAGGTGGAAAAATAGACGAAGAAAAAACAGCAAGAATATTACTAGATGAATTTAAAAATGGTCAATTAGGTAAAATAACAATAGAAAGACCAAAAAGACAATAAACATAAGGAGGAAAAAGTGGAAGAATTTATTGAATTAAAAAAAGATGAAACAGAAGTAAATTTAATGCCACCACTTACTTGGGCATATGTAGGTGATTGTGTTTATGAATTATACATAAGAACAAAACTAGTGAATGAAACAAAATTAAAACCACATGCATTACATATAGAAGCAATAAAACACGTAAAAGCCAAAGCTCAAGCAGAGACTTTGAAAAATATATATGATGAATTAACAGAAAAAGAACAAGAAATAGTTAGAAGAGGAAGAAATGCAGAAAATCATCATTTACCAAAAAATGCTAATGTTCAGGAATATATGTATTCAACAGCATTTGAAGCATTAATCGGTTATTTATATTTAACAAAACAAAATGTGAGATTAAAAGAAATATTAGATAAAACATAAAAAATTGCTTGACTAAACATAAAAAAAATGGTATAAATAAACAGTACCAACAAGGCCCCTTGGTCAAGCGGTTAAGACGCCACCCTCTCAAGGTGGAATCATGGGTTCGATTCCCGTAGGGGTCACCAAAAATATAAAAACTTAGAGTATCAATGATTACAATAAATAACATTGATACTCTATTTTTATAATTAACACTATTTTAACACTTTAGTTTTCTTATAAGAGGTTATTTATTCTATTAACAGCATCAATTTTTGTTTTAGGCAATACATGTAAATATATCTGTGTAATAGTAATGTCTGAATGTCCCATTAAGTCTTGTACTGTTTTTAAATCTACACCATGAGATAAAAGCATAGTTGCGTAAGTATGCCTTAAACTATGAAATTTTTTATAGGGTATTTTACTATTACTTAATACTTTTTTCCAGTTTCCAAATAAAGTCTTTGCAGAAATAGGTTCACCATTATCACTAAAAACAAATTCTGACTCTTTTTTCATATTTGATAACATATTTACTATCTTATCTGGCAAATCAACTCTACGAATTGAATTTTTCGTTTTAGGAGTATTGTATATAGTTTCTAATTGTTTATTTCCTTTATCATCAAAAACATAAACTTTTTTGACAGTTTCTTTTACTTCTAAATATTTTTTATTAAGATTAACATTTTCCCATTTTAATGCGAGTAATTCACCTTGTCTTAATCCAGTTCCAAGAGCAGTAAGTATTAAGGTTTCAAATTTATGACCTGAAAATGCTTTTTTTAATTGTTTTATTTCATCTTCGTTAAAATATTCAATTTCAGCTTTAACACTTTTTTTCACACTTTTATTTGGAATAGTTATATTGTTGCAAGGATTTCTTAATATAAAACCTTCACGCTCTGCATAAGAAAAGAATTGTTTTAGCAATTTGTTCAATTTGTTTATTTGAGAATATGTTTTGTTTTTGCCTAATTTATTGTAATATTCTTGTATTTGAATAGATTTTGTATTGTATACTTTTAATCCAGATATGTCTGAATCTTTAACGTAATTTCTATATATCCCTTCATATGACTGAAAAGATGATGATTTTACTTCGTTTTTCTTTATTTGAAATAGCCATTTATATATTAATTCATCAATAGTAACATTTTCAAAGTCTAAAGACATTCCGCTTTTAATTTTATTTATATATTCTTCAGCTTTTTCTTCAGCTTCTTTTTTCCCTGTACCATAGAATTGTTTTCTTATAGGTGTTCCATCAGCTTTGTGACCTATCGTTTTGGTTATTCTAAAATATTCTTTTCCATTAGATTCAAAATTTGTTCTTTTTGCCATTTTTCCCTCCTACAAAATAAGATAAGTATTTCTACTTATCTTTAGTTTAAAATTTTCCAAATTTACCTATTGCTTTTCCTATGATTTTAAAATTAGTATCTTTTAAATTAATATATATTGGTTCCATAGGAAATGTAGACATAGGTTCAAGTGCGATTGTACTTTCATTAATATGTTTATATTTTTTTAGGGTTGCTTCATCATCTCCATTAACAATAGCTACAATTATATCACCATCATCAGCATAATCTTGTTTATGAATTAAAGCATAATCACCATTATGAATTTTTAAATTCATACTTTCGCCAGACACTTTTAAGTAAAAATAATCGTCAGGTGTTGTCATACCATATATATTAGGATCTATTGGTAAGTATCCTTCTAAATATTCTTCAGCTAATAGTGGTTGTCCTGCTGCTATTTTTCCTAGGACTGGAATGTTAAATAATCTCTTTTTTAAAAAGTTGATTACTTGATTATTGTTTCTTTTTTGATATTTATTTAAAATTTTATTTTTATCCAAAGATTTAATTATATCAGATAGCTTATTTATATTTTTTGATGAATCCTTATTACTGTTATCAAAATAATCATATATTAAATCTAAACATTTAGAACATGCTTCAGAAAGATTTGTCGAAGAACGTAAAACAATATCAATATTATCGTTATCTGCATCTAATAACAAGGAAACTATTTCGTTAAATTCAGATTCTGTTAAATTTAATTGAGAAAGTTCTTTTTCTAAATCTTCTTTTGGATTTTTATAAGAAGTTAAGCCCATTAAATAATCCATACTACAATTAAATAATCTACACATTTTTAATTTTATTTCATCACTAGGGGTTATTTTTCCACTTTCATAATTTGCAATACTTGATTTACCTTTTAAACCTAATTTTAAAGCTAATTCTTCTTGGGTTAAATCAAGTTCTTTTCGCATTTGGTTTATTCTTATTGCCAAAATATTTTTTTCTCCATCCATATTATCTCACTTCCTTAATATGATTATATTTTAACATAATGTTCAATAAAAGTAAACACTTTAAAAAAATTTTTCTTACAGTCTCTAAAAGGAGTTCAATCACAAAAAACTTTTCTTAAAAAAACTATTGACAGTTCAATACTGATATACTATAATAAGTTCAACATTAAAAAACTTGGAGGTGAAAAAATGATAAAAGAAGTAGTTATTACAAATACAGAAGAATTGAAAAAAGCAAGAGAATTAAGAGGATTTTCACATAGAGATATGTCAAAATTTCTAGGAGCTAAAAGTCCTGCTACATATTATAATATTGAAACTGGTAAAGTTGAGCCTAAAATTGGACAAGCATTAAGAATAAGTAAATTATTGAAAGAACCTGTAACGAATTTTTTTAGAATTAAAGTTCAATAATAATAAACACAAAGGAGATAAAAATAAATGAATAATATGAAAATATTTCAAAATGGATTAATCAAAGTTTATCAAAATGATAGACAAGAACAAATTGTAAATGCAAGAGAATTGTTTATTGGTTTAAGAGGAGAGGAGACACAAACAAAATTTACGGATTGGATATCAGAAAAAATAAATAAATATGGATTTATTGAAAATATTGATTTTGTGAGTTTTTCGCAAAAAAACGAAAAAGGTGGAAGACCAACAATAGAATATGCACTTGCATTAGATACAGCAAAAGAAATTGCAATGGTAGAAAATAATGAACAAGGAAGAAAGATAAGAAGATATTTCATTGAAGTAGAAAAGAAAGCAAGAAATATGTTTGAAATACCCAAAACATTGCCTGAAGCATTGAGAAAGGCAGCGGAATTAGCAGAACAATTAGAACAGCAAAAACCTAAAGTATTGTTTGCAGATAGTGTTGAAACTTCAAAGAATAGTGTTCTTATAAACGAATTATCAAAAATATTAAAACAAAATGGATATGATATAGGGCAAAATAGACTTTTTGAAAAATTAAGAAATGAAGGCTATTTAATAAAACAAAAAGGACAGAATTGGAATTTACCAACACAAAAAGCGATGAATTTAGGACTATTTGAAGTGAAAAAAACAGTAGTTAATAAGCCTAATGGAGACATAGTAACTAAACCAACTACAAAAGTTACGGGAAAAGGTCAAATATACTTTATAAATAAATTCTTAAAAGAGGTGATATAAATGCCAATACCAAAATATGTTTCTGCTGAAGAATATAGTAGACAATCTGGAATGGGAGTAGAAGAAGTAAAGAGACAATGCAGAATTGGAGAAATACCTTGTAAGATGACAGAAAAAGGATATTACAAAATTCCAATTTATGAAGACTCTATTCCAATAGAACAATTTAACAAAGTTAAAGATGAAAATACAAGATTAAAAACAATAATTGAAACAATATTGAATACAGCAAAACAAGTTTAGAAAGTAGGTGAAAACAAATGAAGAGAACATGGAAGAACTTTAAATTAGACAAAAATAAAGTTTATATGAGAATAGGACAAGCTACAGTATATATTTTATTTAACTTATTATTATCAGTATTTTTTTATTGGGCATTCTTACAACGGAATGACATACTAGGAGGGAATATATGAAGAAAAAAAAGAAAAGTTGGCAAAAGCCAACAAAATTACAAATATTAAATTTAATTATGTCGGTGTTTGCTCTTTTAATTGCAATAGTAAGCTTAATATTGCGACTATTAAAGCTAAAAGGGTAATGATGGCATTAATGATATTAAACATATTGTCAAAACACCATTTCTTAAAATTTTGTAATTTTCTAATTTTACGTTTTGATTTTAAGAACTCATTATTAATTAATTCACGTTCAGCAGGTGTTTTAGCATTATAAATTTTTTGATGATACTCATTATCAGTCACAAGAATACACCACCTTTCGACAAAATTATAACAGGTGGAAAATAAAAAGTAAAGGAGTTGAAAGAGATGTTTAGAAAAACAAAAGAATTACAAAGCTTAGTAAATGCAAGTAGAAAAAATCTAAAAGATGCAGAAAGAAAAGTAGAAAACAGAAACATATTAATTGCAGATTTACAAAAGAAAAATGAAGAACTATCAAATGAAAATATAGCAGTACATGGAGAAAACAAAGAATTAAGATTTGAAAATGAAGAACAAGGAGAATTAATAGACAGAATAAAAAGAATAGCAACTTCAAATTCATATAACAATGAAAAAGCTATTTTAGGAAAAATAAAAGAACTAATTTCAGATGCCGAAAACCAAAATTAGTTCTAAACATAAACTTATATAAATTCATATCTATTTTTAGTATAGCACGAAAAAGTAGATATGTCAAAGGAGAGAAAAAATGAAATATTATAGAAATATGTCTACTAATGAAATAGTAGAAGAAGCAGATGCAGAAGAATATGTACTTAATCGACTAGGAATAACAGTAACACCAAAAGGCAAAAATGGAGAAATGACACAAGAACAAATAGAAAATATACAAGAAACTGTAAGTTGGTTTTTTAGTGGAAACTGGGTAGAAAAAAACGATATAGATTAGAAAAGAGGAGGTCACAAAAATGGAAAATAAAATTAAATTTGAAGATATACAAAAAGCAAATGAAACAATTAATACAACAAATATAAAAGGAAAAGAATATGCTGAAGTTAATCAAAGAATAAAAGCATTTAGAATGTTATACCCACAGGGAAGTATAGAAACAGAATTAATAGATAATGAAAATGGTATTTGCATATTTAAATCAACAATAAAAGATGAAGAAGGAAAGATTCTAGGAACAGGAACAGCATATGAAAAAGAAAATAGTTCTTTTATAAATAAAACAAGTTATATAGAGAATTGTGAAACATCAGCAGTAGGTAGAGCATTAGGAATGGCAGGATTTGGAATAGATACATCAATAGCAAGTGCAGAAGAAGTAGCAAATGCTATAACACAACAAGATAGCGAAAAAATAATAGATAAAAAAATGGTAGATAGCTTAAATTTAGCAATACAAAATAATAATATATCTAGCAATATAGTTGAATTAATATTAAGTCAGTATGGTTATAAAACTACAAAAGAAATTAAAATCAAAGATTATATGAATATAGTAAATGATTTTAAAACGAAAGTAAGTGATTAGATGATAGGAACAAGTAACAAAATAATAACTTATTTACTAGAACAAGCAAAAGATAAACAATTTGAAATAAAAGAATATAAGCAAAAAAGGAGTTTAGATAGCAATGCTTATTGCTGGGTACTATTAGGGAAATTACAAGATAAATTACATATACCAAAAGAAGACATATATCGAGATTTAATTAAAAATATTGGTAGTTATGAAATTATACCAGTTAAGAATGAAGCCGTAGAAAGATTTAGACAAGCTTGGAGTAATCACGGTCTAGGTTGGATTACAGAAACAATGAAAAGCAAATTAGAACGGTTTTACAAATGTAATTACATATTATGGGTCTAGTGTGTATAACACGGCAGAAATGAGCAAATTAATTGAATTAATAGTACAAGAATGTAAACAGTTAGATATAGAAACAAAATCAGATGCAGAAATAGAAAGTTTATTGAAAGAGTGGGACAAGAAATGAAATCAATTTTACAAAGCAAAAAAGAAAGCTATATCAGTGAACAAACTTATGGACTAGAAGAGCATCATATATATTTTGGTACAGGAAAAAGAAAAATATCAGAGCAAAACGGATTCAAAGTATGGCTAACATATTTAGAGCATAGAGGAACATACGGAGTACATGGTAAATATGGACATGAGTTAGATTTGAGATTAAAACAAGAATGTCAAAAAGAATATGAAAAAAATCATACAAGAGAAGAATTTATAAGATTAATAGGAAAAAGTTATTTAGATTAGACAACAGGGATAAGGCTACAAAGGTTTTATCCCTTATATTGTACGAAAGGAGAAAAACAATGGCAGAAAGAAGAATGTTTGCAAAAACAATAATAGATAGTGATGCCTTTCTTGATATGCCACATACAACTCAATTATTATATTTTCATTTAAGTATGAGAGCAGATGATGATGGATTTATAAATAATCCAAAAAACATAATGAGAATGATAGGTTGCAAAGATGATGATTTAAAAATATTACTAACTAAAAAGTTTTTATTACCATTTGAAAGTGGTGTAGTAGTAATAAAGCATTGGCAAATACATAATTACATACAAAAAGATAGATATCATGAAACAAAATACAAAGAAGAAAAATCAATGCTAAAACTTGATGAAAATAAAGCTTATACATTAATGGATACAAAATGTATACAAGATGTATCCAAAATGGATACCCAGGTTAGAGATAGGTTAGAGTTAGGTAAGGATAGTATAGAGTTAGATAATAATATACCAGCTTCCGAAGAAAAATCTTCTACAGCTTCTGTAAAAGCCAACAAGCACAAATATGGAGAATATAAAAATGTGTTGTTGAAAGATGAAGAATTACAGAAACTACAGAAAGAATATCAAAATTGGGAAGCACTTATAAAATATCTTGATGAGTACATTGAAATGAAAGGATATAAAGCAAAATCACATTATTTATGTATAAAAAAATGGGTTGTAGATGCAGTAAAAAAAGAGAGCTTAAAAAATCCTAAAAAAGAAAAAGATACAAGCAAGGTGGTGGATTTTTAGATGAATAAAGATGAATTTAAAAGACAAATATCAAAAATTCAAACAGCATATAACAAGATATTTACAAAAGAAGAAATGACAGTTTGGTATGAAGAATTTAAGAATACAGATAAAACCGAATTTGAAAAAGCTATTGAAAGAACAATACAAGAAGTTAAGTTTATACCAAAGATAGCTGATATAAGAGCAAGAATAGCAGTAAATCCAATAGATTATTATGTGAATGACCCATACAGGCATTTATATAATAATTTAGAATGGGGAGAATTTGTAGATTAAAGGAAGTGATAAACAAATGATTACAACAGAAACACGACAAATGAGTTTTAATGACATACAAGATAAAACAAAAATAAGATATATACAAATTTTAAATAGATTAGACAAGCCTAAAACAGCAAAGGAATTAGCAGTAGAATTATTTGATTTAGGATTTATACCAAGTACAGAAAGAAATTATACAGCACCAAGGCTAACAGAATTAGAAAAAATGGGATATGTAAAAGCAGTAGATAAAAAGAAATGCGAATACACAGGCAAAACAGTAGCAGTATATGAGAGAACACAAGCAGGATTTGAGGCAATAAATTATCAACATAAACCTAGATTGGACTAGCCTATGAAACAAATAAAAAAGAATACACTATGTTATTACTGTCTAGGTTGTAACAAACAAGAAAACAAAGATTATAAGCCAGTAGCAAGATGCAAATATTTTGTACCAGGAATAAAAAATTGGCAAGAAAAGTTAAGAGAGGAGCTAAAGAAAAGTGAACAAAATAGAAATACCATTTAGACTACCATCATTGAACCAGTACATAAATGAATGCAGAAGAAACAAGTATGCTGGAGCTAATATGAAAAAGAATGTTGAAAAAGACATATGCTGGTATATAAATTTGTTACCTGAATATAAAAATCCAATTAAGATCCATTTCATCTGGATTGAAGAAAATAAAAGACGAGATTTAGACAATGTATGCTTTGCCAAAAAGTTCATATTAGACAGTATGGTAAAAGCAGGAAAGTTAAAAGATGATAACAGAAACTTTGTAAAAGGTTTTAGAGATGATTTTGAATATGGAAAATCAAGTAAAGTTATTCTAGAAATAGAAGAAATTAAATGAAAGGAACATAAGAGATGAATAAAAAATGTAAGATAGAATTATATAATGATCATTTTGAAAATGCTAAAAGATATGGAATACCTCATGCACAATTAATTATTGCAGATATACCATATAACCTTGGAAACAATGCTTATGCAAGCAACCCTATGTGGTATAAAGATGGAGATAACAAAAACGGAGAAAGCAAACTAGCTGGAAAAAGTTTTTTTGATACAGATAATGACTTTAAAATAAATAATTTCTTTGATTTCTGTACTAGATATTTAAAGAAAGAACAAAAAGAAAAAGGACAAGCACCAGCAATGATAGTATTCTGTGCTTTTGAACAAATGCAAATGGTAATAGATGAAGCAAAAAAACATGGACTAATGAAAAGTTATCCACTAGTATTTGTAAAAAATTATTCTGCATCAGTATTAAAAGCTAATATGAAAATAGTAGGAGCAACAGAATACGCAGTGGTACTTTATAGAGATAAACTACCAAAATTTAATAATGGTAGAACAGAAGAACAAAAAGGAAAAATGATATTCAACTGGTTTGAGTGGAAAAGAGACAGTTCTAAACTATACCCTAAAATACATCCTACACAAAAACCAATAAGTTTATTAAAGAGATTAATAGAAATATTTACAGATGAAGGGGATGTTGTAATAGACCCAGTCGCACGGAAGTGCTTCGACTTTAAGAGCTTGTGCAGAATTGAAAAGAAACGCTTATGGCTTTGAAATAAAAAAAGATTTTTATAATCAAGCAAAAGAAAAAATGATAAGTGAAGATATTTTAAATGGAATAATGGAAGATGGACAAGTTACATTTGAAGCACTTATGTAAGGAGGTAAGAGATGATAGAAGTAATTAAAAATATTTTATTTGGAGTAGCTCTAATAAGTGGAAGTATATGCACAATATTATTATTTTTAATTTTATTATATAGAGTAATACTTATCTTTATAGATAATATGAAAAATGCAAATGTTTTTAGACAATGTTTGATGATTTATATTCACAGAAAAAGACCTGATATAAAAATAGAATTAGAAGATATTGATATAAAAAAACAAGGAATACATTTGAATAAGAAAAATAAGGAGTAAATAAGATATGGAAAAATATAATTTAAAAAATAAAACAGATATAAAAATGCATAATGTATTATTTGCAACAACAAGTGAAAGAGATTATGAAATGGAAAGGTTATTATTGCTAGAAGATATGCCTGATACAGAATATAATGAATTTGTTTTAGTAGAAGGATATCATTGTAGTTGTTATGATTTTGATGAGACTAACTGGGATTGCACAAAATTAACTAAAGATGAATTAAATAAATTGCTAGAAAAAATAGAAGATTGGGAAACATTAAGAAAAGAATTAAAAGAATTTTTAGCGAGATATTAAGGGGGTATATAGTGAAAGAAAAAACAGAGAATGAAATGTTTTCTTTTTCAGAAAGAGTAATAAAAGAAGTAGTAAAACGAGATGATGAACACACAAAACAAGTAATAAGAGATTATTTTACAAAGAGATATCCAAAAGAAAATATAAGAATTGACTTCTTAGATGAAGAAATAGTTAATCAAATTATAGAATTAGGAATAGCAGAATATCAAAAAAGACAAGATTTAGGAGGTGTTTTAAGTGAAAGAAAATAGTATAGAAGATAGAATAAATAATGCTTATTGTTTTTTAAATTCAATGCATTCAGACTTTAGAACAGGACTTTATTATAAAGAAGATTTAGAGAATTTAGACCATATTTTATCAGATTATAAAAGAGTATTAAAAGAGAATGAAGAACTACTACAAGAAAAAATAAACAATCAAAAAATAATAGTATTAGCACAAAATGATATGCTTAACTATCAAGCAGGCTTTGAAGATGGTAAAAATGGAAGAACAAGTGCTGTTCAAAGTATAATTGAAAATCAACAATATTATATTTTTCAAAAGCAAATTGAAAAATATGAAAGACATATTGAAAAACTACAAAAAGAGAATGAAGAATGGCAAAAAGCATATCAAGAAGAAAAGGACAAACAGTTTGAATTAATACAAAATACTAATAATACAATAAAAACAGCTGTCATAGCAATAGAAGATTTACAAAAAAAGTTGAAAGAAGTTATTCCAGTTCAAAAAGTAAAAGACAAGATAGAAGAAATATTAAACAATGGAGAATATAGAATAATATTTGAAGGAGATGCAGAATTTCCAGACGAAGCAACGTGTATTGATGCACAAAAATATATAAAATTAGAGAAATTACAAGAGCTACTAGAAGGGAGAAAATAAAATGAACGGAAACGATAATGGATTTATAAAAAATAAAGATAGAGAAAAACAAAGACAAAACAATGTAAGAGAATATCAAAGAAAATTCTTAAATAAAAAAATGAAAAGAGGATAAATAATAAGAAAGTAGAGGAATTAGGATGGAAATAAAAGAAAAAAGTTTAGATTTAAAATTAAATAAAGGACATGCAGTATGTTTTGATTTTGATGGTGTAATACATAAATATTCAAAAGGTTGGCAAGATGGAAACATATATGACGAATATAACAAAGAAGTATTAGACTTAATGTTATTATTACAAAAATTAGAAATACCAATATTTATATGTTCGACAAGAGAACCAATACAAATAATAAATTGGTGGAATAAACAAGGATTTTGGTGTGATGCAATAAGTATAAGTAATGACAAAACATTTTGGAATGATTTGAAATATATAGGTGTAACGAATAGAAAATTACCAGCACAATTATATATAGATGATAGAGCATATAAATATACTGGACAAACAGTAAAACAGTTTATATTAGATAACTCAGAGGAGGACTAGCATATGACAAAAGAACAAGCAATAGAAATATTAGAAAAATTATTATATGCATACAGTTTTATAGATTATAGATTTAATAATATGTTAGAAGTTGATGAAACAAATGCAATACAGTATATTTTATCAGATTATGAAAGAATATTAAAAGAGAATAAGAAAAAAGACAAACAAATAGAACAATATCAAAATATATTAGCAACAAATGATATGTTACATGTAATAGAATGTGAAAACAAATACAAAATAATAGATTTAATGGCTGAACAACTGACTACACCAATTCACGACAAAGAGTGGATTAAAAAATATTACGAAAATAAAGCAAAAGAATTATTAAATAAATAAAAGTGCATACTACATCTAAAGAGAATCTAAAGAGGTGTAGTATGCAAGATAAAGAAATAATTCAGAAGTGGAAAGCAGGACTAAGCAAGAATCAATTAGCAACAATGTATAAAAGACAATATAATCAAGAAATAAAGATAATAAGATCAAGTGTAAGACACAGACACGATGGAAGATACATAAGCAATTATGAAGCATTAGCTTATGTAGAAAGAGTAATATATGAGTATTTAAGAAGGAAGTGAAGATATGAATATAAAAGAAAAAATTGTTATGCTTATACCTAAAAAAGAGAATGTAAAAGAAATTAAAGTTCCTGATTTGAAGCAATACTTAGTAAATGGTTATGAAGAAATAAGACAAGTAAAAAAGGAAAATATAGAGCTAGAGAATCAATTAGAAGAAGAAAAGAAAAACAAGCAACTATATGAAGGAGCTCTAGTAACATTATCAGAATTTCAACAAAGAGATAAAGATAATAAAAATGAAATTAATAGACTAAAAAACAAAATAAAAGAAAAGGAACAAGAAATAAATAATATAAATTCACAACTCAATACATATAAAATCAAACAAATCGAATATGACAAAAGAGAAAAAAATTTAAAAAATGAAATAAATGAGAATGTAAAAACAAAAATAGATATATTAAAAGATAATATATGTAACAAGATAAAAAATACCAAAGGAAACCTAAGTAAAGATAAAATTATAGATATTATCTATAAAGAAGCGGAGTGATACAAATGACAATAAATCATATATACAACATAGTAGCAAGTACAATGGCAGAATTAGAGAATATAAACTTATTAGACATAACAAAAAGAAAACAAAATCAAACACAATTAAATAGAGCATATAAGATTTTAGATGACTTAAAAGATGAATTAATGAGAGAAAATATAAAAAGGAGGCACACTAATGAATAAAAAACTAAGCAAAGAAGAATATAATTATGCAAAAGGTTGTTTAAAAAGATATAATTATAATTGTATCAATATAATGAATATAAGAGCAGACATATTAAGTATAGGCAGTCAAAATTTAGATGGAATGCCAAAAGCACCATATAATATAAGCGACAATGTTTTGAATAGTGTAATAAAGTTACAAGAAGATGAACAATTACAGAAATCAATAAAAGAATATAAAGCAGTAGTACAAGCATTAGAATTGATAAATAAAGACTGTAAAATAATATTTAACAAATATTACATATTAAGTAAAACAAAATGGGAAGTAATTGAATCAGGGATGTCTGAAAGAACATTTGAGAGAAGAAATCAAGAGTTAATATATGCAGTACATAACGAATTAAAAAAAGTTGGCGGAAAATTGGCGGAATTTTAATAAAATATGTGATAAAATTAGTACAAGTTAAAAAGTCGCAGATAGAAATATCAAACCCAGTGCGACAACCTATTTGTTGATTTAAGAGTAGATGTTTTAAATGTCTATTCTTTTTTATTATGTGTAGTGGCGGAATAGGTAGACGCTTTAGGGCAGAAATGTCGGTTGTGTTTTGATAGTTTGAACCAGGTAAACTATCCTCTATTCTTAGAGTTCCCGTTGAAGATTAAGAGTCTCTCACATGTTAGGTGCAAATCCTAACCTACACAAATTAGTTATTACCAGTATGCTAGGTAACTGATAATATAAAATGGTTGTTATATTTGGTTGAGTATGATTGACCTCCTTTTGATATTTATATAAATTTTTACAAGAGCTTTCCTAGCGAGTTTTAAAATAAAAAAATACCAGATAAACTGGTAAAAATTCCAAGAGGGGATTCGAACCCCTGACCTAACTCTTCGTTAAAGAGTTGCTCTATCCAACTGAGCTACAAGGACATATAATATAATTATTATAACATAAAAAATAAATAAGTCAAGATATAGATAGTATGCAGAGCATAAGTAAGAAACTAAAGGTGTATAGCAATAGTAGACTAATCTAGATAGTCAAATAAACCTTAAGAGCTCACAAAATAATTGCACGTGCTTTGCATAGTGTTTATAAATAGAAAAGGAGATGTACATATGACTAATCAAGAAAGAATAGAAAAATATATAAAAGAGCATTGCTCTAAATGTAAAAACAAAGAAAAGTTTGACTGTGAAATAAGAGTATTCAAAAATAATGACATTATATGTACAAAGTGTGTATATTATGAGCGACAAAATTAACTATGCAAATTGCATGAAAAGAAGATGTGAACAATGTAAGTATTATGATTATTGTTTTAGATATAGATCTGAACCAAAAAAATTTCAAGAGGTAAAAAATGAACATAAATAAAAATATAAACAAACTATTATATGCCTTATCCATAAAAGGACAAATATACAAAATAAATAGTTTTCAATTTTATAGTGAAAAGAATAGTAAATACTGTACTAAATATCAAATATTAAAAAAAGAACAAGTAGAAATATACAATGAAGAAACAAACGAATATGAATCACAAGACAGATACAGACAAAAAGAAGAATATTATAGCAAAGTAGATGTAATGAAATATTTAATAGAAGAACACAGAAAAGGAAGTGAGGCAGATGGAAGATGAAAAAATAGAAGAAGAATACAATTTATTGACAGAGATGCAAAAAAGATTTATTGATTATTACATAGAAACTGCAAATGCAACAGAAGCTTGTAAAATGGCTGGCTATAAAGGGAAAAATCTTAATAGAATAGGTTCACAAAACTTGTCAAAACTAGACAAATTTATAAAGATAAAACTTCAAGAAAAAGAAAAACAAAGAATAGCCTCACAAGATGAAGTATTACAATATTTAACAAAAGTAATGCGAGGGGAAGAAAAAGACCAATTTGGATTAGATGCCTCATTACAAGATAGAACTAAATGTGCAGAATTACTTGGAAAAAGATATGGTACATTTAAAGAAAAAGTTGAAGTGGCTGGGAATATACCAGTGGTGATAACTGATGATATTACAGAGTAAAATAATAAAACAAAATACACAACAGCAAGTAAATCAAATATCATTACAAAGTATAGTTGGAAAAGGCTATGCAGAATATTGGCATTGCAAATGTAGATATAGAGTATGTAAAGGTTCAAGAGCAAGTAAAAAGTCAAAAACAACAGCATTATGGATAATAAGTAATATGATGAAATACAAAGAAGCTAATACACTTGTAATTAGAAAAACATTTAGAACATTAAAAGATAGTTGCTTTACAGAATTAAAATGGGCAATACATAGATTACAAGTAGATAGTTTTTGGGAAATAAAAGAAAGCCCATTAGAAATGACATATAAACCAACAGGACAGAAAATTTATTTTAGAGGTTTAGATGACCCATTGAAAGTAACATCAATATCAGTAGATATTGGTGTTTTATGTTGGTTGTGGATTGAAGAGGCATACGAAATAACAAAAGAATCTGATTTTGATGTAATAGATGAAAGTATAAGGCGGAGAAGTTCCAGAAGGCTTATTTAAGCAGATAACAATAACGTTAAACCCTTGGAATGAACATCATTGGATTAAGAAAAGATTTTTTGATGTTAAAGATGATGATATATTAGCAATGACAACAAATTATATTTGTAACGAGTGGCTAGATGAAGCAGATAAAAAAGTATTTGAAAGAATGAAGAAAAATAATCCTAGAAGATATCAAGTTGCAGGATTAGGTAACTGGGGTATAGTTGATGGATTGGTTTATGAAAATTGGAAAGAAGAAAAATTTGAATTAAATACAATAAGAAACTTAGAAAGTGCTTTTGGGTTAGACTTTGGTTATACAAACGACCCAACAGCACTATTTTGTGGTGCAATAGATTTAAAAAACAAAAAGATTTATGTATACGATGAAATATATCAAAAAGGAATGAGTAACAAAGCAATATATGACCAAATAAATCAAATGGGTTATTCAAAAGAAAAGATAACGGCAGATAGTGCAGAACCAAAGTCAATAGATGAATTAAGAGGATTAGGACTAAGACATATTACAGGTGCATTAAAAGGAAAAGACAGTATAAACAATGGCATTCAATTTATACAAGATTTTGAAATAATAATACATCCTAGATGTGTAAATTTTATAACAGAAATAAGTAATTATACTTGGGACGAGGACAAGTTTGGAAACAAAATAAATAGACCAATAGATGATTTTAACCATTTGATGGATGCAATGAGATATGCAGTAGAAAAATACATAAATCAAAAGAAATTACAATTTGGTTATAACAATATAATGTAAAGGAGAAAAATAATGAGTTTTGTAGA
>OGHJ01001630.1_pt1 | contig 22883 bp, 21 predicted proteins | sample 1571351 | NCBI WGS metagenome assembly OGHJ01 (sample SAMEA2582037, study PRJEB24529) | metagenome | biome: Human gut stool | place: China | collected 2011 | reverse complement strand
AAAGATCAGGCCGGCCTGCTGCTCACCGTCCCGGAGCGTCACATCATGAATTTTGATATGGTCGGAGAAGTGCAGGCTGTTGCGCACCTCCTCCGCAAAATTCCAGCTGCTGGTAAACCAGTTTTCATTGCGCCATTTTTCACTCATGTGAATCATACTCCTTTTTATCAGTATCGGCCCGGGGCCGAAGAGCGAACGCGGAGCCGCAGGCGGTGTGCCAGGGCTCCGCGTTCCGGGACCGGATCAGATGAACCGGCAGATGCGGTCGATGGCGATATCGGAGAAGCCATAGGATTCAGCCTTGGTGGTCTTTCCGTTGCAAACCTCCAGTACCTCGTCCAGCATGGAGGCACCGGCCTCCTCAATGCTGACCTCGCCCTCGGTGACTCCGCTGGCATCAATATCCATGTTGTCGATCATGTTCTGGTAGGTGGCCCGGTTGGCGGTGACCTTCAGCACCGGAGCCAGCGCGTGGCCGGTGGGCGTGCCGCGCCCGGTGGTAAAGACCTGTACCGTAATGCCGGATGCCACCTGCTGTGTGCCACAGACAAAGTCGCTGGCCGGGGTCGCGGCGTAAATCAGGCCGCGTCTGGTGGGGCGCTGGCCCGGGGAGAGCACTTCAACAATGGCGCTCTGGCCGGATTTGGCAATCGAGCCGAGGGCTTTTTCCACCACGTTCGCCAGACCGCCTTTTTTATTGCCCGGAGAGGGGTTGGCGCTGCGATCGGTTTGTCCCATGTCGAGATAGTTATCGTACCAGGCCATCTCCTCAAGCAGGCGTTTGCCCACCTCTTCATTGATGGCGCGTGGGGTGAGCAGATGGATGGCATCACGCACTTCGGTCACTTCGGAGAACATCACCGTGGCGCCACAACGGACAAACAGATCCGAGGCATAGCCCACCGCCGGGTTCGCCGTGACGCCTGAAAACGCATCGCTGCCGCCGCACTGAGTGCCTATCACCAGCTCTGACGCCGGGCAGGTCTCGCGCTGGCGCTGGTTCAGTTTTTCCAGATGGCGCTCCGCCACCTGAAGGATATCGTCAACCATTGAACGGAATCCGACGTGATGCGCATCCTGTAAACGAACAATGCTGGCCTCGTCGACCGGAATGGCATTCACATCTTCGGTGCCCTGCAACAGACGCTCTGGCTGCAGCTTTTCGCAACCGAGACCAATGACCATCACTTCACCACCGAAATTCGGGTTCAGGGCGATGTTATGGATGGTACGAATCGGTACCACGGCCGCCGGAGCATTGATGGCCACGCCGCAGCCGTACAGATGGTTCAGACCTACCACGCCGTCGACATTCGGGTATTTTGGCAGCAGGTCGCGCTCAATGATTTTCACCACGTAATCCACCACGCCTGCCACACAGTGCACGCTGGTGGTGATACCGAGTAGATTCTTGGTGCCTACGCTGCCGTCCGCATTCCTGTACCCTTCGAATGTGTACCCTTCCAGTGGGGGCAGTGGCTCAGGAACCCGGGTGGCCAGGGGGAGCGTGTTCAGCGGCGGCGCTTCGGGTAGCTCAACCAGCGACTCCTCAATCCAGCTCCCCTGAGGAATAGCGCGAACCGCATACCCGATAACTTCGCCATACCGCACGATTTCACCGTGGGCCGGGATATCCACCAGAGCGACTTTATGCCCCTGCGGAATATGTTCAGTCAGCTCCAGCCCATCCGGGAAACGAGTGCCCGCTTTTAGACCGTTGTCGTTAACAATTATCGCCACATTATCCGTGTCGTGAACTTTGATATAGAACGCCGTCGGCGACGCTTGTCGAATTTCAATGTCGGCCATTGTTCAATATTCTCCAGCAAAATGTCTGATAGTAAATGCAGCCAGGGGATGTTTATTTTCTTATCGCAGAAATAAAGACGCGGCTTGAGTCAATAAAGAATGTCAGGAGACGAGATATCAAAATGTGATCCCGATCGCTCCTTAAACCCGGCGAAGATGCCACCCGGCCAGCAATGCCTGATTCTGTGCATCAGCGCCCATCGCGTTGTGCATATGCTCAAAATATTATCAAAATACGTCGCAATGCTTGAGCATTAAAACAATGTGCTGCCGTGACGTGAAGATTATACTGAATGACGATTTTATAACGCCTAAATTATGTCAGGAAATAAATATAACGCTGACGCTGCGTCTGAAAATATAAATATGAACCTGAATAAGACTGCGGAATTAAAAAGGTAAACGCGATGAATAATGATATCTTCCCGAATAAGTTTAAAGCGGCCCTCGCGGCGCACCAGATCCAGATTGGTTGCTGGTCCGCGCTGGCAAGCCCCATCAGCACCGAAGTACTGGGCCTGGCCGGTTTCGACTGGCTGGTGCTGGACGGCGAACATGCGCCGAACGATATCAGCACCTTTATTCCGCAGTTAATGGCGCTCAAAGGGAGCCATAGCGCGCCGGTGGTTCGCGTCCCGACCAACGAGCCGGTAATCATCAAACGTCTGCTGGATATTGGGTTTTACAACTTCCTGATCCCGTTTGTGGAAACGGAAGAGCAGGCGGTGCAGGCCGTGGCGTCAACGCGTTATCCGCCGGAAGGGATCCGCGGGGTCTCCGTTTCACATCGTGCCAATATGTTTGGCACCGTCCCGGACTACTTCACACAGTCCAACAGCAACATCACCATCCTGGTACAGATTGAGAGCCAGCAGGGGGTCGATAACGTCGACGCTATCGCTGCCACCGACGGTGTGGATGGCATCTTCGTTGGCCCAAGCGATCTTGCTGCGGCATTCGGCCATCTGGGCAATGCGGGTCATCCGGAGGTGCAGCGCGCTATTCAGCACATCTTTGCCCGTGCCAACGCGCACGGCAAACCGTGCGGCATTCTGGCGCCGGTTGAGGCTGATGCCCGCCGCTATCTGGAGTGGGGCGCGACCTTCGTTGCCGTCGGTAGCGACCTCGGCGTATTCCGCTCGGCCACGCAGAAGTTAGCGGACGCCTTTAAAAAATAACCATCATTGAGGAAACGAATTATGACGCTGAAAGTGGGTTTTATTGGCCTTGGGATCATGGGTAAACCCATGAGTAAAAACCTCATCAAAGCAGGTTACTCCCTGGTGGTTGCAGACCATAATCCGCAAGCCGTGGCCGAGGTGATTGCCGCAGGTGCAGAAACCGCAGCAAGCGCCAAAGCGATTGCTGAGCAGTGTGATGTCATTATCACCATGCTGCCAAACTCCCCGCATGTGAAAGAGGTGGCCCTGGGGGAGAACGGCATCATTGACGGTGCCAAACCCGGCCTGGTGGTGATTGACATGAGTTCTATCGCGCCGCTGGCAAGCCGTGAAATCAGTGAGGCGCTAAACGCGAAGGGTGTCGATATGTTGGATGCCCCGGTCAGCGGCGGAGAGCCCAAAGCCATCGACGGCACCCTGTCGGTGATGGTTGGCGGCGACAAAGCTGTTTTTGATAAATACTACGACCTGATGAAAGCCATGGCGGGCTCCGTGGTGCATACCGGCGATATCGGGGCGGGTAACGTCACCAAGCTGGCAAACCAGGTGATTGTGGCGCTGAACATTGCCGCAATGTCGGAAGCGCTGACGCTGGCCACCAAAGCGGGCGTTAACCCTGATCTGGTGTATCAGGCGATCCGTGGCGGCCTGGCGGGCAGCACCGTGCTGGATTTTGAGGATTTCCTCGTCAGCAACCTGTTCCTGCCGCTGGGCTCGCTGGTCTATCTGCTGTTCTGCGTTTCCCGCTGCGGCTGGGGCTGGAAGAACTACAAACAGGAAGTCAACACCGGCGAAGGCCCCAAGATGCAGGACTGGATGCGCGGCTATCTGACCTATGGTCTGCCGCTGATCGTTCTGTTCATCTTTGCCTTCGGCCTCTACGACAAATTCCTTGCGTAATGCACATTCGAAAGGGCGGACTCTTCGCATCGGGGAGCCCGCTTTTTTCAAAAGAAGGGGACACCGACCATGCACATGTTGATCTGTGATGACGACGCGCGGTTTGCCGCACGGGTGGAGCAGTTGGTCCGGGCCTGTCTCGGCCAGCGGGAGATCCCGGCGGAGATCGTGGTCTGCACCAGCGGCGAAGAAGCACTGGCCGTGCCGGATCTGGAACTGTATCAGGTGGCGCTGCTGGATGTGGATCTGGACACTATGAACGGCATCTCGCTGGGGCGTCAGCTGCGGGAGCGCAGCCCGGAGATCTGCCTGATCTACATTTCGGCCTATCTGGAATTTGCCCCGGAGGGCTACACGGTCCAGGCGTTCCGGTACATTCTCAAACGGGATCTGGAACGGATGCTGCCCAGCTGCCTGGAGGCGCTCTTCCACGAAAAGATCGCCCGCAGCCGCAAGGCGCTGACCATCCGGCAGAACCGCACCAGCATCGAGTTGCCCTACGACAGCATCTACTGCCTGGAAAGTGACCTGCGCAAGGTCAATGTCTATGGCGATGTGCCGCATCAGCTGCTCTGCTCCTATTACGGCAAGCTGACCGATCTGCCGCAGGCGCTGTTCGAGAACGGCTTTCTGCGGGTGGGGCGGAGCGATGTGGTCAACATGCGCTACATCCGCCAGATCAGCGGGTACAAGGTCACGATGCGCAACGGGGTGGAACTGAGCGTCAGCCGGAACGGCTATGCGGCCATCCGGGAGACCTATCTGGAATGGAAGGGGCAGTTTGGCGATGAATGAGATATCCTGGTTCTTCATCGGGCACATGGTCTGCGTGTCGCAGTGGGCCGCCTTCCTGCTGGTGGATCGCGCTTACCTCGGCAAAGGGCGGGTGAAGCATGTCGGGTTCTGGAGCGTTGTTCTGGTGGCCGGGATGCTGGCGTTCAGTCTGATCTTCCAGATCGGCTTTTTCACGCTGGAGACCGTCTGGTGGAATGTGGGCTATGTTCTGCTGTCCACCCTGCTGTTCGGCGGGACGCTGCCCCAGAAGCTGACCGCCGCCCTCATCAACGGCACCATGTGCCTGCTCTCCGAAAACACGGTCCGCTATGTGGTCTCCTGGGTGACCGGAACTTCGCTTCAGGTGGCCTGGCAGCGGCCCGGATGTCTTGTGACCATGACACTCACGAACCTCATCGTGGGCGTGGTGGTGGCCTATTTCTCGCACCAGTGGAAGGATGAGCGGGCGCTCGAATCCCCGCAGGCGCTGGTCATGTCCTTTTTTCCCGGCATCGTCGTGGTGCTGAACGTGGTCCTGATGCTTTCGGCGAAGGACGAACCCGCCGATTCCCTCATGGTGCTGCTGACGCTGGGCCTGACGGTGGCGGTGCTCCTCCACATGTACATCGTCCAGATGTTCAATCAGCAGATGGCCCGGCAGCAGGAGCTTCATGTGCAGACGGCGCTGGAGCGGGAGCGGGCTGAAGCGCTGATGGACTCCTACACCACCCAGCGCCGCCTGACCCACGAGTTCACCAACCACATCGAGGCGCTGACGCTCTTGCTGCAACAGGGCGAATACGAGGAAGCCAAAGCGTACCTTGCCACAGTCACAAAGATCATCGCGGCCCATACCACCATCATGAACACGCACAACCCGTTGCTGGATGCGCTGCTGAGCAAGAAATACGAGGAGGCCACCCGCAAGGGGGTCATGCTCTACTTTGATCTGCCTGACCTGCGGGCGATCCCGCTCGAAAAGACCGACCTTGTGATGGTCGTCGCCAACCTGCTCAACAACGCCATCGACGCTGCCGCCCAGGCCGACCCGCCGGAAGTCTATTTCCGGATGCGGAAAACGGAGGAGGAACTGCTGCTATCGGTCCGCAACCGGGTCCGGGAGGATCTGGACCTGCCGGACGGTCAGCTCCCGCGCAGCACCAAAAAGGAGCCGGGCCACGGCATTGGCCTGTGGAATGTGACGGATGTGCTCCGCAAGTATCAGGGCGAGTACGCCATCAGCTGCCGGGATAAATGGTTCCGGTTCACCTGTTCGGTGCCGGTGCACAGAATATGACATCCTCCCCCGCAGAATATGACATTTTGCGTGAAATTTGGGGGAATATTTGCTATAATTTAGGCAGGAATAAGGCAGAGAGCCAAGAACGGCGCATTGCGGCCGGAGCGATCCGGAAGCGCGGAACGGGCTCATACGGCACCGCAGAGCGTGTGGCGGTGCAGGCGGCCTTGTCTGGTAAAAGTCCTGACGAAGCTCTTGACGGTGATCGGGGGATTGCTGTTCATAAAGACTCTTCCAAATGCTGCTTCTTCCGGCATCGTTGTGTGGGAACGGGATGCCGGAGCAGAGAGGCAGCAGCGATGAGAGCTTCGGATGGGACTTTTTTGTTTGAGATCAGGCCGGAGCCCTTGTCAAAGAAGCTCCGGTCTTTTATAATGAAAAAAATGGCTTTGCCAGAAACAAGAAAGAAGGAACCTGATATGGATCTGCCGGAAAAGAAACAGCGCTGGGTCTTTCATGCGGACGCTCTGCCCCAGCCCGCAGGCGCGGGGGTCACCCGCCGGGTGCTGGCCTATACCGATGGCCTGATGTGCGTGGAAAACACGTTTGAAACGGGTGCGGTGGGAGCACTGCACCACCACCCGCACACCCAGATCACCTATGTGGTGTCGGGAGCGTTTGCGTTCACCGTGGACGGTGTGACCAGAACGGTCCACGCCGGGGACACCATTCTCAAGGAGGACGGCGTCGAACATGGCTGTGTCTGCACCGAAGCGGGCATCCTGCTGGATATCTTCACCCCCATGCGGGAGGATTTCGTCAGGTGAAGTGGTTTGGAGCTTTTTGTAACCGTATGGAATGAAGCACATCCTGAACAACCGTACCGGAATTTATATTACGAACAACCAGATGAAGGAAGCAATGTGGACTCTGGGATTCCGACCGACAAGGATCAATACTCTGAACTGGACGTTCAAGATCAAAAAGAGATCTCCGATTTTTCAGCGACAGGTCGATGGCAGACTGGACATGCTGATGCTCGGCAGTCCTACGACATACGCAAAAGGCTGATCGGCTGCGCCGGGGGGAGGGGCGGTCATAATCTCTGTGAGAAAAAATACGGAGACCGGTGGCCCCTTTTCCATAAAAATTCGCAAATTGGGTAGGGTGGGGGTCTAATCCGTTTCGGCGCAAAATGAAATAGGAGAATGGAGCAGCATCGGACTGCTTCAAGAATATAGTAAAGGGCATGGAAAACGTGAGTTTTAGCGGTTTTCGTGTCCTTTTGCTTCTTCAAAAAACAGTATAAGTGCCCACAATATAAAACTCAAAAGAATAAGCCGCCAGTGTACCGTGTGATGGATTTCACATGATACGCTGACGGCGTTTTTTGCGTTATAGGGGGATGACATCTAAATCCTACACTGGATACCCCAAGATACCTGAGTTGCCGGATTTGCTGTTAGCCCAAATATCTAATCCAGAAACTCAATTATCTGCTACCCCTGTGGCTGCGATTTAGATATTGCCCAAATTCTCAAAAACCGCCCTCGACCTGTTTCCAAGGACGAGAACGGTTCAGACTGTGAAATGATGTCCGAACGATATTGAACGAATCACCGAACTATATTACTGCACTTTTGACATCAAGAGTACGCACTCAACGGTTGATTGCGATTCCAAGGGAAATTCTCGAATCTCTTTTCCATTGTAGGGAACAGGGAAGGCGAATACAATGTTCCGAATCCAGTTGCCATCCGGCTGTTTTTTCGGGAAAATATCAATGCGCTCGATGAAGGCACGCATGAATTCCTTTTGCTCCACCTCAGTGGCGGCATTGTAGACTTCATCGAAGGCCAGAAGCAAGTGATAGATGTTGTCCGCTGTGATCTTCTCCTGATGGATGTCATCAATCTGACCTTGGATTTCAGCGAGCTGGGATTCCATGTCCCCAATCAGTTCATATTGCTCATCGTAACGCCGCTGTAAATCCAAAGACTTACGGTCATAATAGGGATCATTAAAGTCCAGTGTGTCCATCTGGTGCTCCAGACGGGACTTTGTATTGAGTCGCTGGCGGAGCTGCGCCTTGATTGTATCAGCCTGATGCTCCAACTCGCTGGTATCGACTGCAGAACTGATTTTTTCTTTGATGGCATCTACGAAGCGTGGGTTGTGAACCATAGCGGATACGATGGATGCGACCATCTGATTGATTTCGTTCTGTTCAATGTTCAACCGGAAAGAACATTCGTGTCCAGTCTGCCCTTTGATGCTCTTGCAGAAGTAGTAGTAACGAGTTTTGTTATCCTTGCTGTGAGCCTTAGAGACATTTCCGTACAGATTCCGTCCACAGCAGGGGCATTTCAGAATGCCGGAAAGAATATGCGCGTGGTCTGGGTCACGGACCTTTTCACGCCGCCCTGTGGTACGCTGACGCTTGGTCTGTGCAAGATTCCAGTCGTCCTCGGAAACGATGGCTTCATGTTGACCGACATAGACGGGAAACTCGGATTGCTTCACAACGTGCATTTCGTTTCGAGTGCCGAGTTTCTTTTCAACCTTGCGGCGACCAAATGCAATCTTACCGCAGTAAATGGGATTGTCCAGAATACCTCTAACAAATACAGCAGAAAACTTTGGGATAGTTCCATTCTGACGGAGCTTTTTCACATAGCCATGGGTGTTCAGATACCGGGCAATACCTGCTACACCATCGTTGGTATGGATAAAGCGGTCAAAAATAACACGGATAACTTCCACTTCTTCGTCTGCAATCGAAAGCTCGCCATTTTCCAGCCTATAGCCATAGGGTGCAAAGCCGCCGTTCCATTTGCCCTCACGGGCTTTCTGTTCACGGCCGGCCATCGTTTGAGCACGGATATTCTCACGTTCGATTTCAGCAACAGCAGAAAGAACAGAAATCATTAACTTGCCGGAATCTTTGGAACTGTCGATGCCATCTTCTACGCAAATCAAATTGACACCGAAATCCTGCATAAGTTGCAAGGAGTTCAGAACATCGGCCGCATTGCGCCCAAAACGGGAGAGTTTGAATACCAGAACATAAGAAACGCCGTCTTTACAGTCTTGCACATCTCGCAGCATCTGTTGAAATTCGTGCCGACCTTGAATGTTCTTACCGGAAAATCCTTCGTCAGAATATTCTCCAGCAATGACCATATCTTCATAATCGGCATATCTGCGCCGAAACTCCATGGCAGACTGTCACCCAGCACATCCACGGTTGCCTCATCTCCACGATAGAGGATCTGACTGCCAAGCTGCCCTCGGCTGTTCTTGAATGTAACTTCCAGTGCTGCATTGCCATACCACTGCACCGCAATAACTGTCACAGTTTCCCTTGCCGCAATGCCGTTCAGCTGGCAGCCGACCGTGATCTCCTCCAGATGTGCCATGGAAACTCCTTTCCGAATTGCCCACCGAGAATCTGTACTTTTTCGGATTCTCAGGGCTTTTTACATATAGTAACAGTATACCGCGAAACCCCAGCAAACGCAACAATTTCCGGCAAGAGTTCAGCCAAATCCCATTCATCTTCCACAAAAGGCGCCATGTATTCTAACCAATTTGAAAAAGTACGCTTTTCCGAATTCTCAGGGTCTTTTATTAAGTGGTATTTTCGAATTTCAAAGCCTTGCTGTAAAAGGTTCCAACGGGGAGATCACAGGCTTGTGCGGCTTGCTTTAAGCTCAACCGTTTGGCACGCCATGCCTTGTGGACTTCATAAAAGTTATCCGGCAAGGGGCGAGGCGGCCTGCCGAATTTCACGCCCCGGGCTTTAGCGGCGGCAATACCTTCTGCCTGCCGCTGCCGGATGTTAGTGCGCTCGTTTTCGGCAACAAAGGAAAGCACCTGCAGCACGATGTCGCTTAGAAAAGTGCCCATCAGATCTTTGCCACGGCGGGTGTCCAGCAATGGCATGTCCAGCACTACGATGTCGATACCTTTTGTTTGGGTGAGCAGTCGCCACTGCTCCAATATTTCTGCGTAGTTGCGTCCAAGACGGTCAATACTCTTGATATAGAGCAGATCGTCTTTTTTCAGTTTTCGCACCAGCCGCTTGTATTGCGGGCGGTTGAAGTCCTTGCCGGACTGCTTATCCATGAAGATGTTTTTCTCCGGAATCTTCAGTTCTCGCAGTGCAATCAACTGCCGGTCCTCGTTCTGGTCGCGGGTGCTGACACGAATATAACCATAGATATTAGCCAAATGTTACTCCTTTGGTTTGCGGCATTTCTGCCATGTGATTGGTGAATCATCAATCTAACACCTCCTTGTGGCAAAATAAAAGCCTGCACAATGGCAGGCAGGCTGTATGTATGAAAAAAGCCAAGAACTGTAAAAATACATTTCTTGGCCTCGAAATCGAATAGCGAATAATAGATTAGTCGTATCTTCTCAAAGGAATATTGGAATGGTAGATCTTTACATTGTCAAGGTTGTTCATGGTCAGAAGCTCTTGAATGCCCAATTCCATCATGGAGCTGTCTTCACAATTATAAGGGTTCATGACAATTTGACTGATAGAAGATTTTTTGAATTTATAATCAACATAGGGAACCAAAGCTTTTCCGCGACGGAAGAAAGATACATCGGCGATATTCGAATTGGATTTTGGAGAACGTAAAGTTTCTTCTGGAATTTTTAGAACGATACGGTATTCTTGTTCCCCGTCAAAGTGGCTGTTTTTGAAAAAGCAGCGCATATTGTTGATTGGTTCCTTAAAAGACTGAACCAGTAAAGCACGATACTTGTCTAGTAAATTTAACTGAAGAAGGTTGGAATAAACATTGAATAGATGATCTAAAAATTTGATGACACACTTTTCTTTGTCGAAATTATTATAAATTACCAATCCACGAGAAAGCCAGATATCACCTGATAATCTTTTTCCTGTGTTGGTTTTGTATGAGTTGCTACCCTCAAACATATTCCATGCAAAGTCAAAACCAATATTGACGCCTGCCGATGAAGTTGCATAATAGTTCCACATATTAAGAGAATCACAGTTTTTGGAAAGCGAGCAGGTATAAGTGCGGTAAGGCATATCTTTGTATGTTTGATCAACATTAGATATGGCAGAATATGATTGACGATAACTTTTCAAATCTTCTATTATAGATGGCTGCAAAAAGAACTGTTTGAATGAGCTCGAGTAATTGCCGTTGGTAAGTACATGCTCTATCAATGGGATGATTTCGAGAAATTCAGTAGAGTCGTTCAGAAATCTCACATCAGTAAAACGAAGGCATTGTTTTTCAATTATGGATAAAAGCGTGTCAATAGTACAGTAATGACACACGTTTGATGCACCACTGTTAAGCTCATCAGAAAAAGGGTCACCCTCATATGGCGTATCCAAGAAGTGGCAATGCGAGAGTGCTAAACAAGATGCAAATACCTCGGCTTCTGTCATCTTTGTCCTTTCTACTGATAAAGCAGCTTCTGACTTCAAAATCAGGAGCTGCTTTATCAGTTGTCAAAACCCTAAAATAAATTAAATCATCTTAAAATATTTCAGCGCATCCCTTATGGCCGCTTCCTTCTCCGGTGGACACTGGGGCTGCTTCGTATTTTCGGACTTCGCCTTATGGTGGTTCTCTCGTACCTCCAGACCGCATTTCTGCTTGACCTGCGAGATATACAGGGAAGAAACCTTCAGCCCAGTCTGTTCCAACACGCGGGCCTTGATTTCAGGATAGGTCGCACCCTTTTGCAATCCTGAAGTGTCCATGCCCTCCAAAGAGAACTCAACACGGACTTTTTTGGAGTCGATCTCGCCCTTGGAAAGTGCAATTACACATTCCACATGCTTCGTCCTCGGAAACAGATCCACCGGCTGGACCTTCTCGGTGCGGTAGCCTTGTGTTTCCAGCCACTTGGCGTCTCTTGCGGCGGTGGAGGGGTTGCAGCTGACGTAGACGACCCGGCGGGGGGACATGGCGACGACGGCGGAAAGGGTGGCCTCGTCACAACCTTTGCGGGGCGGATCGAGGACGATGACGTGGGGGTGGAGGCCCTCGGCGGCGAGCTGAGATGCGGCTTTGCCCGCGTCGGCGCAGAAGAAGCGGCTTCTGGCGGCGACGGCTTCGCCCATGCGGGCCGCGTTGGCCTTGGCGCTGTCGATGGCTTCGGGGACGATCTCCACGCCGATGAGCGAGCGGCAGCGGTCCACCATCGAAAGGCCGATGGTACCCATGCCGCAGTAGAGGTCCAGCAGAAGGTCGTCCGGCTGGAGCTGAGCGTATTCGGCGGCGATGCCGTAAAGCCGCTCGGCGGCGAGGGTGTTGACCTGATAGAACGACAGGAGGCCAAGCCGCACCGGAACGCCGCAGAGGGTGTCCTCGATGAAGCCGGGGCCGCAGAGGGTGTGGGTCTCTGTGCCCAGAATGACGTTGGTGTTCCTGGGGTTGACGTTCACGAGGACGGTGGCAATGTCCGGGAACTGTGCGGTCAGCTGCTCGACGAGTTCGGCGCTGTGGGGGAGCTTTGCGCGGGTGCAGACGATGCAGACCATGATCTGGCCGCTGTGCGCACCCCGGCGCAGGAAGATGTGCCGCACCAGACCCTTGCCGGAAGCCTCATCGTAGGGCTGGATGCCGTGTGCACCGAAAAAGCTGCACAGTGCGTTGCCAATGTCGTTCAGGATGCCGGGCTGCAGCTTGCAGTCGGGGCAGGGGACGATGCGGTGGGTGCGTCCGGCGTAGAAGCCGATGCAGGGTGCGCCGTTCTTGTCACGCCCGACCGGGAACTGGACCTTGTTGCGGTAGCGGTCCACTTCGGGGGAGGGGAGGGCGTCCAGCACCGGCACGTCCAGCCCGCCGATGCGGCGGAACGCATCGACGACGTTTTCCTGCTTGGCCCGCAGCTCGGCGGCGTAATCCAGGTGCCGCAGGCTGCAGCCGCCGCAGGGGCCTGCCACGGCGCAGTCTACAGGGATGCGGTCCGGCGAGGGGGTGCGCAGGGTGTCCAGAATGCCGAAGGCATAGCGGCCGCAGTCCTTGACGATGCGGATGTCGGCTTCGTCGCCGGGGGCGGTGCCGGGCACGAACACGGCCTCGCCGTCCGGCGAGTGTGCCACGCCGCTTCCGTCGTTGGAAAGCCGCTCGATGGTCAGGGTCAGCACCTGATTTTTCTGTAAGGGCATGGGATTCTCCTTTTGTGGTGGGGTTATTCCGAGGCTTCGGGGGCGTCGGTCTGGGAGGCCAGATACTTGCTGGGCGGCACACCTTTAGCGCGCTTGAACACCCGCGAGAAATAGAACTGGTCAAAGAAGCCGACTGAGATGGCGACCTCGGCAATGGACAGGTTGCCTGCGCGCAGCAGCTTGCAGGCTTCGTTGATGCGGTATTCGGTCAGATAGTCGATGGGGCTTTTGCCCACATTCAGCATGAACACCCGGTACAGGTGGCTACGGGAGACTCCCACGCTCTTGGCCACATCGTCGATGGAGATATCGTGCGAGTAGTTGAACTGGATGTACTTGATGGCGTTCAGCACATACTGGCTCGAAGACGAAGTGCTGTGGGGCTTCGACTCGCTGGTCTCCTTCATCAGGGAGGAGATGAAGAGATAGAGGTAGCCCACCATGGCGGCCTCATCCTGGGGCTGAAGCCCGCGGGAGGAGTAGATGTTGGTCAGGGCCGTCCGCATCCCTTCGGGGTCGCTGGTGTGGTGGACGGGTCGCTCGTCTGTAAAGGGCAGCTGTGCGGCCAGTTTGTGGGCACAGGCCCCATTGAAGCCTACCCAGCTGTACTCCCACGGCTGCTGCTCATCGGCTGTGTAGCGGATGAGCTGGCTGGGCCGGGCAAAAAAGAGGTCGCCGGGGACCACCTCAAACGTATGGCCGCCCACCTCAAAGGTTCCCTTGCCGGAAACGACCAGATGGATGAGGTAATGGTCCCGGATGCCGGGACCCCAGGTCTGGCCCGGAGCACACCGCTCCAGGCCGCAGTTAAAGATGGACAATTCGATGTTGTTGGTGTAATTCTGCTTGAAGGACTGTTTGTAAACGTCTGCCATGTGGCTCTCCTCCCATCCGCTGCATTCGTAACACCAGTATATCATAATTGAACCTGCAAATTCAACAAAAGTACATCCGAATCTTTGACTTTCGCGCCAAAATTTGTTTTTTTGCAAAATCAAATTGCAAAATGGGGACGCTTCGATTACAATAGAGTTATCTTTTACAAACAGACTGCGGGTTTTCTTTGGGGGAGGAACAGCCATGGCGACCAGTATGCAGCTCAGACGGGAGATCCTGGCAGGTGGGCGCGACGCCGCACTTGCCGCACTGTATGGGGCAGACCCGGCGGTGTTGGCGCGGCAGCGGCAGCGCTACGCGGACGCGCTGGAACAGTTCGAACGATACTTCGGGCCGGGCCGGCAGGTGCACATCTACTCGGCACCGGGGCGGGCCGAGCTGGGCGGCAACCACACCGACCACCAGCACGGCTATGGTCTGGCGGCAGCTGTGATGCTGGACCTGATCACCGTGGCGTCCCCCAGTGACGACGGCTTCATCCGGGTGAAATCCCGCGGGTTCAACAAGCTGGATGTCATCGACCTGAGCGAGGCGGAGCCGCAGGACGGCGAAAGCACCCATTCGGCCAGCCTCATCCGGGGCATCGCGGAGGGCTTCCGGGCCAGGGAAAGGGCCGTGAATGGCTTTGACGCCTACACCGCCAGCGATGTGCTGCGGGGGTCGGGCCTGTCCAGCTCGGCGGCGTTCGAGATGGGGATGGCCGTCATCCTGAACGGCGAGTACAGTTGCGGCCTGCCGACGCCGGAACTGGCGAAGATCTGCCAGTATGCGGAGAACACCTACTTCGGCAAGCCGAGCGGCCTGCTGGACCAGCTGACCAGCGCAGTGGGCGGCGTCATCTTTGCGGACTTTGCCGACCAGGCCCAGCCGGACATCGAAAAGATCCACGCCGCCGGGCTGCTGCCGGAGGGGATGAGCCTTTGTGTTACCGACACGCGCGGCAGCCACAGCGAGTTGACCGGCGAGTTCGCCGCCATCCGGAACGAGATGGAAGCGGTGGCGTCGCAGTTGGGGGGCAGGGTTCTGGGGCAGGTGCGGGAGGCCGACTTCTGGGCGGCGCTGCCCCGCCTGCGCACTGCCTGCGGCGACCGTGCCGTGCTGCGGGCCGCCCACTACTTTGAGGAGAACGCCCGTGCACTGGTCCAGCGGGATGCGCTGCGGGCCGGGGACTTTCCGGTCTTTCTGAAGGCCATTGCGGCCAGCGGCCATGCCTCCTACACCCTGTGCCAGAACGTCTACTGTTCCACGGATGTGCGGCATCAGGGTCTTTCGGTGGCGCTGGCACTGAGCCAGACGCTGCTGGAACACAGCGGCGGAGCCTGGCGGATGCAGGGCGGCGGCTTTGCAGGCACCATCCAGGCCTTTGTGCCGCAGCGGCTGGTGCAGATTTACCACGACGCCATGGAGGGCGTCTTCGGCAAAGGCAGCTGCTACATCCTCCGCCTGCGGGAGCAGGGAGCAGTCCGCGTCATCTGAAATGTGCAAAAAAAAGAAAGTGCTCTGCTGTCCAGAACAGCGGAGCACTTTGCTTTTTGGAATGGAAAACGGACCCGTTCAGCACGGGTGAACGGACGCCGAAGGCGGCTGAGAGAGCTCAGACCCCGCGCTCCTGGCGCTTCTGGCGCATATCGTCGGTGTAGCTTTGCAGCGCCGACAGGGTGTCGTCGTGGAAGCCGAACCAGTTGACGAGGTTGTTGTAGGTGTTCTCTGCGAAGTTGTAGGCCGAGCGGAACACATGGAACAGCAGCATCGGCACAAACGAGAAGGACAGCGAGAGCACACCGCCGCTGAAGAAGAGATCGTCCAGACGGAGCCGGTCCGTGAAGTCATTCCACGCATCGGCCAGCTCACCGCCGCCAACAATCTGAAACTGCTCTGCTTCCGGGATGCGTCCATAGGAAGCGGGCATCTGCAATTCTTTCATAGAAAAGCTCCTTTCTGTGTCAGAGTCGAGTCGTCAGGCAAAGGCTCAGGCCGCCGTCAGCGCGGCCGTGGAGGCTGCAGTGGGGGTGGTTGTAGTGGTGCCGGTGGAAGAACCGTCGTTGTAGTAGTTGTTCTTCACGTCGGTGTAGATGTTCAGCGCATTGTTGATGAGCTGGACGGCATAAATGTAGGCCGCATAGCCTGCAAAACCGGTGAAGAGCACCGTGGCAGCCTTGCCAACGGTGGTCTGGCGGCCCCAGTAGTGCTTGATGGAACCGCCGAGGGTCAGGCCGTCGTTGCGCATGTTGATGAGGCCGGTGACGGCACCGGTGAAGGCAGCCTGACCCAGCAGGCGGATGAGGTTGGTGACGAGGTTGTATGTAAACTGCTGCGGCGAGATGACATCGGCACCGCCCTCGATGTAGATCATTTCATCCTCGGAGATGGGAGCATAGGCTGCCGGAAAATGCAGCGAAGTCGAACTGGTATATTCCATGGCGGGAAAACTCCTTTCGTACATCAGAACCGCCGGAAAGCGGATCATAAACTAAATGGATTATAGCATATTCCACCAAAAACAACAAGAGAGCGAAGGTTTGAAAGCTGTGGGGGTTTTGTGAACGGTTTCAAAGCAAAACTCAAAAAACAAACGCAGGGAAGCGGAAAAACAAAGACGCGCATCCCAGGGCCCCGGTGAAAAAATGTTGTGTGAAATTTGTGCCAAAAAGAAACGGCGGGCCGGATGCAGTGCCACAATGCAGGGCACCGCACGGCTCGCCGTTCGGGATGGAGAAGCTATCAGAAGGAGAAAAACGCTTACTCTGCCGCCGGGGCCCGGTCATACAGGGTCGTCAGATCGGCGATGTGGTCCGCCAGCAGGCTCGTCAGGGGCGTGGTCAGACGCCACTGCCAGTTGGAGCCCTGTGTGCTGGGGGTGTTGATGCGGGCTTCGGCACCGAGGTGGAGCCAGTCCGCCATCGGAATGATGGCCATGTCCGACACGCAGGAAAGGCAGGCCGCGATCATGGCTTCGGTCAGGTCTTTGGGGGTGCAGCGCAGATACCGGCAGGCGTAATGGACATCCTCCGGGCTGGCAGTCGCCCGCCAGCCTTCGGTGGTCACATTGTCGTGGGTGCCGGTGTAGACGACGCTGTTCCGGGTGTAGGTGTAGGGCAGGTAGTTGCCCGGCTCCCGGCTGTCGAACGCGAACTGCATGATCTTCATGCCGGGGTAGCCGCTGGCGGCCAGCATGGTCTTGACCTCCGGGGTCAGGTAGCCCAGGTCCTCGGCAATGATGCCGCCCTGCCCCAGCGCCTCGTGCATGGCGTCGATGAAGGCTCGGTCCGGGCCTTTGACCCATTTGCCGCCCGCTGCCGTGGTGTTCCCGGCGGGGATGGAGTAGTAGCTCTCGAAGCCGCGGAAGTGGTCGATGCGGACGACGTCATAAATGGAGGTGGCGTGCTTCATCCGGCGCTTCCACCAGGCGAAGTGCTCGGCCTCGTGGCGGGGCCAGTCGTAGAGCGGGTTGCCCCAGAGCTGGCCGTCGGCCGCAAAGGCATCCGGCGGGCAGCCGGCCACCTGGGTCAGATGGACCTGCCCATCGGTCTGGAAAAGCTCCGGCCGGGTCCAGAGGTCGCTGGAATCCGGGCTGACGTAGATGGGGATGTCGCCCACCAGCTGGATGCCCTTTTGGTTGGCGTAGGTCTTGAGGGCGCTCCACTGAGTGAAGAAGAAAAACTGCACGGCCTTGTGGTAATCCACCGCATCGGCCAGCCGCACACGGGCGGCGGCCAGAGCCGAAAGCTCACGGGTGCGCAGCGCGTCGGGCCAGTCGGCCAGACCGGCCTGCCCCTGCTCGGCTTTCAGGGCCATGAACAGGGCGTAATCGTCCAGCCAGAAGTCCTGCGCGGCGCAGAAATCGGTGTAGGCTTTGCTGGGCTCGGCCAGAAGCCGGTCTGCGGCCCGTTTCAGGATCGCGGGCCGCTCGTTGTACAGCGCACCGTAATCCACGGTGCCGACCGGCACCGGAGCGGGGACCTCATCGGGGGTGAGCCAGCCGTCCTCGGCCAGCACCCGGTAGTCGATGAAGTAGGGATTCCCGGCAAAGGCGGAAAAGCTCTGGTAAGGGCTGTCGCCGTAGCCGGTGGGGCCGATGGGCAGGATCTGCCAATAGGTCTGTCTGGCGCGGGCCAGAAAATCCACGAAAGCGAAGGCCTCCGCCCCCAGAGTGCCGATGCCGAAGGGACCGGGCAGGCTGAACACGGGCATCAGGATACCGCTTGCGCGCATGTGAACCCCCTCCTCTTAACCCTTGACAGCGCCGGCAACGACGCCCTCAATGATGTATTTCTGGCAGGTGATGTAGAGCAGGATGATGGGGATGATGGCGATGATGATGCAGGCCATCATGGGGGCCAGCTCCACGCGGCCGTAACCGCCGCGGAAATACTGGATGGCCATGGGGATGGTGCGGTACTTCTTGATGTCCAGCACCAGAGTGGGCAGCAGGTAGTCGTTCCAGACCCACATCGTTTCCAGAATGGCGGTGGAGATCATGGTCGGCTTCAGGATAGGGAAGACGATCTTGAAGAAGATCTGGATGGGGTTGCAGCCGTCGATCATGGCAGCCTCTTCGATCTCAATGGGGACGCTCTTCATGAAGCCGGTGAACATGAACACGGCCAGACCGGCACCGAAGCCAAGGTAGATGATGCAGATGTTCCAGGGGGTGTTCAGCTTGAGGGTATCGGCCGTCTTGGACAGGGTAAACATGACCATCTGGAAGGGGACGACCATCGAGAAGACGATGAGCAGGTTCATGAACTTGCTCAGCTTGTTGTTCACGCGGGTCAGGTACCAGCCCGTCATCGAGCAGCAGAGCAGGATGAGCGCCACACTGGTCAGGGTGATCAGCAGGCTGTAGCCCAGGCTGGAGAGGAAGTTCATCTTGAAGATGCCGTAGGTGTAGTTCTCCAGGCCGACAAAGGTCTCCTTGGTGGGCAGTGCGAAGACGGTGGAGGTGGTGAAGGTGCCTTCCTTCTTCAGACTGTTGATGAAGATCAGGGCGATGGGGTAGACCCACAGCAGGCAGAGCAGGGTCATTATAACGGTGAGCGCATTGTCCCACATATGTTTACGTTTGATCATTACTGCTGTACCTCCTTGGAACGAGTGAAGTGGAGCTGGATCATGGAAATGACGACCACGATGAGGAAGAAGATCACAGCCTTTGCCTGGCCGATGCCCTTCCACTGCGCGCCGGAGCGGCCATAGAAGGTGTTGTAGATGTTCAGGGCCAGCATCTCACTGGCGTTGGCAGGCTCGCCGGCCGTCAGGGCGACGTTCTGGTCGAACAGCTTGAAGCTGTTGGTCAGGGTGAGGAAGGTGCAGATGGTGACGCTGGGCATGACCATGGGCAGCTTGATCTTGAACAGGATCTCGTGGTCAGAAGCGCCGTCGATCTTGGCGGCTTCGATCAGGTCACCGGGCACACTCTGCAGGCCGGCCACATAGATGATCATCATATAGCCGATCTGCTGCCAGCACATCAGGATGATCAGGCCCACAAAGCCTGCCTTGGCGTCCAGAGCCAGCAGCGGCTTCTGGAGATTGGCCAGCACACCGTTGAGCAGAATCTGCCAGATGTAGCCCAGCAGAATGCCGCCGATCAGGTTGGGCATGAAGTAGACCGTGCGGAACAGGTTCGTGCCCTTGATGCCGCGGGTCAGCACGAGGGCGATGGCGAACGCGCAGACGTTGATGAGCACAGTGGACAGCACCGTGAACGCTGCCGTGAAGCCGAAGGCGTGGAGGAAGGTGGAATCCTGGAAGACGGAAATGTAGTTCTGGATGCCCACAAAGGTGGTCTTCGACACGGTGGTGAACCGCTGGAAGGACAGGTAGATGCCCCAGATGAAGGGCCAGATGAAGCCGATGATGAACGCGATGAGGGTAGGCAGCACGAACACCGGCCAATATTTGCTGATGGCCTTTTGCATGATATACCTCCAAATCCAAAAAAGAAGGAGGCGGGCGAACCGCTCGCCCGCCTCCCGTATTTGTCAGCTGTTAAAAACGCTCTGTGGTATCAGCCGTTTGCCAGCTTGTACTCCTTGGCCCAGCCATCGACGAAGGCAGTGACCACAGCGTTCCAGTCACCGGTGCCTGCTGCATAAGCAGTCAGTGCGCTGCCGACGCCGTTCTTCCACTCCTCGGAAGGCATGGTGGAGAAGCACCAGTCCACACTGGTCTTGCCAGCGGCGACGTAGTCGTTTGCAATGGCGATCAGCGGGTTGGTGGAATCCTTGGCAGCCTTAAAGGGGATGACGAAGCCCATGTCGTCTGCCATAGCAGAAGTGCCGGTCTCGGAGGTGACGCACCAGTACAGGAAGTCCAGAGTGGCCTGGATGTCCTCATCGGATGCAGTGTTGTTCACGCACCAGTAGTTCTCGGAACCGGTGCACAGGCCCTGGTTCTCTTCGCCGTCCACGCCGATGTAGATGGGCAGCATGCCGAGGTTGTCGTCGCCCAGAGAGGAGACATCGCTGTAAGCCCAGGTGCCGTTCTGATAGAAGACAGCCTTCTTGCCCACGAACTCAGCCACAGCGTCGTTGCCGGTCTTGGAAGCCAGCAGCTTCGGGTCGCAGGTGGAGTCGGTGATGTACAGGTCCCAGATCTGCTTGTAGTTGTCCAGATAGGTGCCCTTGATGGCGTCGGTGGAGCCGATGCCGTCAGCCTTGTACTCGTAGTAGATGGGCAGGTTTGCCAGATGGGTCTTGAAGCGCCAGTCGGAAGAACCGTCCATGCCGGCGGAGGTGAAAGCACCATCGACGCCCAGCTCAGCCTTGCGGGCCTGGATGTCGTCTGCGACCTTCTTCAGGTCGTCAAAGCCCTTGATGTCGTCCTGGGTGTAGCCGGCGGCGGTCAGCAGCTCCTTGTTGTAGATGATGCCGTAGGTCTCGATGACGTAGGCGATGCTGGTGACGGCGTCGCCGTCCTTCAGTGCGAAGGAGTCGCTGGTCAGTTCGCCGTACAGCTTGCTGCCGGACAGGTCGTAGCAGTAATCCTTCCAGTTGGCCAGACCGACGGGGCCGTTGACCTGGAACAGGGTGGGAGCCTCGCTCTTCTCCATCTCGCTCATCAGGGTGGTCTCATACTGGCCGGAAGCTGCGGTCACGACGGTGACAGGCACACCGGTCTCCTTGGTGTAGGCAGCAGCCAGATCCTGCCAGGCCTGATCCTGCTCCGGCTTAAAGTTCAGGTAGTAGACTTTGCCGCTTGCACCGGAAGCGGATGCGCTGGCGGAAGCAGCGGTAGAACTGGCAGCGGAGGAAGCGGTGGAGCTGGAAGAGCCGCCACAGGCAGCCAGACCCAGGGCAGCGGCAGAAACGCCAGCGGCCTTCAGAAAATTACGACGAGTGATCATCTTTTTCATAGTGTGTTCTCCTTCTTATTGATTGCTTATCTATCGCACCGCCCCGATGGGCGGAGTTAAACGGATTCAAACCGGCGGCGGCAGGGGCAGACGCTTTCGCCCTGCTGCAGCTCCGGCTGCAGGGTCACGGTCCGGGCCGAGGCACCGTGCTCGATCTGCCGGATCAGAAGCTCGATGCTCTGCAGCGCGATCTGCTCGCTGGGCTGGACGATGGTGGTCATCACAGGCACACAGTAGCGGGACATCGTGATGCCGTCGAAGCCGATGACGGAGACGTCTTCCGGCACGCGGAGCCCGGCGCTGACCAGCGCCCGGATGGCACCAAAGGCGATGACGTCGCTCATCGCAAACAGGGCAGTGAACTCGGCCCGGCGGGCCAGCAGGCTGTTCATGGCGTGATATGCGGACTCGAAATCGTAGTTCGACAGGCCGTAGAGCTTGTTGTCGAAGACGAGGCCTGCATCCTCCATGGCGTCCTGTGCGCCCAAACGGCGCATCCGGCTGGGGAAACTTGTGGCCGGGCCGCCCAGCACAGCGATCTTGCTGTGCCCCTGTGCAATGAGGTGGGCGACCGCAGTGCGGGCAGCCGCCCGGTCGTCCACGCCGACCATCGACAGATTGGGGAAGCTCAGGTCGTGGGAAACGAGGGTGGCCAGCACCGAAGGAACGGTGATGTTGGAAAATCCATTCTGGAAGTTGCTCACGCTGCCGCCCAGGAAGATGATGCCCTTGGGCTTGATTTCCCGCAGGATCTTTTCGGCGGCGTCGATCTCGTTGGCGTTCTCGTCCAGATAGGAGACGATGCCGTTGTATCCATACAGAGTCGCGGCCCGCTGCAATTGCACGAGAAAGTCGGAGAAGAAGAGGTTGCGTGTGCCCTTGACGACGAACACCAGACTGCGGGACTGCTGGATCTTCAACTGCCGCGCGTTGGTGTTGGGGGTGAACCCCGCTTCCCGCATGACCTTCAGAACGTGTTCTTTCGTTTCCGGCCGTACATCGGGCCGGTCGTTGATGACACGGGAGATGGTGCTGACGGAACAGCCGCTGATGCGGGCGATGTCCTTGATCGTTATGGCGCATCTCCTCACTTTCTGTAAAACCATCGGGAACGTTGTCGGGAACGTTTCCAGTGGCTATAGTATGGCACATTTTGTTCAAAAAATCAATCATGTTGGAGCGATTTCGTAAAATGTGTACAAAGAATCGGTTCGGCGTTGTGCAGTTTGATTTGCAACCATGTCAAAACAATGACTTATTTCAGAAATTCCCGGAAACGAGTCAAAATAGACCGGGATAACCGTACCGCTTTGTAACTTCTTGGCGGGAGAACGTGCAGCTTTGTCGGCAAAAACAAAAAAGTCCCGGAACCACAGACGCCAGAGAGCGGGTGGATTCCGGGAACCGAAAAACGGGCAGCAAAAAGCGCCTTCCCCTTGTCATCGGGGAAGACGCTTTGCTGATTGCTGATTATTTTGAACTGGGTTGATAAAGTTCTGAAGATTAGTCGCTGACGTAGGGCATCAGAGCAACGTGACGAGCACGCTTGATGGC
>OGHJ01001629.1_pt1 | contig 22897 bp, 19 predicted proteins | sample 1571351 | NCBI WGS metagenome assembly OGHJ01 (sample SAMEA2582037, study PRJEB24529) | metagenome | biome: Human gut stool | place: China | collected 2011 | reverse complement strand
ATGGCGCGGGAATTTGGTATAGGGGTTAATTATCTAGCTCCTATCCGATTCAAAACAAATAATAGAATATTTAATATTATAAGGAGTAAATTATGAGAGATGAATATAATGTAAGAAACATAGCAGCAAGTTATAAATTTGATGAAAGTTATGAAATGAATATATATAAATATTTATGCTGCAGAAAGATGAAGAAAAAGATAAAAGAAAAAATGGATAATGATATTAAATTTATAACATACCATCAATGGGAAAATTACATACAAAATAAGTATAAGAATTTAAATAAGTATGAATTAAAGGAATTTGGTCATTTTCTTAATTTGAAAAGTAGAAATTTAAAACCTGAGTATGAATATTGGAGGATAGTAATACCTATTTTATTTACTATTATTTCAGAAAAAGTATTTGATGCACTTATAAATATTGGAATTATTAAAATTAGCAGTATTTTACAATTTATTGTACAATTAGTAATTATCATAGGGGTTGGTACTATTAGTGCTAGGGTAATTGCTCTAATAGCAAAAAATATATGGGATGTATCAGATAAATCAAATTTTTATTATGACTATAAAGAAATAATAAATAATATGATAGAGGCGTTTGATGAGGAGAATTATCATAAAAAAGGCTAATCTTGAGAGTTTAATCAAACAGATAATATATTAAATGTAATTGTATATTTTCCCACTCCCCAGCATAGAATATAAAAAGATTTTGGAAGTCTGCTTATATGGTCGATTTTATCAGCAGCGGTATAAGGCTCGGACAGATGTGTGATCTTAGCAGAGATGTTGTTGCAGGACTTCCTGTTATATCAATGCTGGGTGACTGCGAGGTTTTTATAGAGAATTACAGGGGGATACTTGAGTATTCAAGCGAATATCTTAAGGTTTCTACAAGGATAGGCAATATAAGGGTAAGCGGGAGCAATCTTGTGATATACCATATGAATCAGGACGAAATCCTTCTTAGGGGACGCATTGGCAAAGTTTCTCTAAAAGGAGAGGCTGATGAAAAGGATACATAATTATATTGTTATTGAAATATCCGGCTGGGAGCGGGAAAGGTTCGTTAATCTGTGCTGCAGGCGCGAGATTACATTATATAACTGCCAGTGTGTGAAAGAGACAATAAGAGCGAGAATAACAAGACAGGATTATTTCAAGACTAAGGAATTGCGAAGAAAATGTCATGTTCATATTAAAGTTTTAAAGAAACATGATATAGAGTTTCTTTTTGCAAGATACAGAAGAAATTATTCGATAATTGCTGGCTTTGCCACTGCATTTGTATTGATGTTTATTGCCAGCAGATTCGTGTGGAGTATTGAATTTGACGGAAATTACATATATACAGATGATTCAATGCGTAGGTTTCTTAAAGAGCATGGCATCAGCACAGGTGATAAAGTCAAGAATATAGATACAGAAAATATAGAGAAGGCAATTAAAAATGAACTGTCGCAGGTTACATGGGTTAATGTACGGATTGAGGGAAATATTCTGAAAGTCAGCATTGATGAATCTAAAGCTGATGAGCTACACAGCACCACTAATGATGGCAATATAATATCAGGATATTCCGGTGTTATTGAATACATTATAACCAGAAGCGGAACACCGAAGGTCACTGTTGGTGACGAGGTATCAGAAGGCGACATACTTGTTGAGAATACATTGTATGTTCCTGATGATTACGAGGAGAACATACAGCAATTCCAGACGCAGGCTCAGGCGGATATTTTGATAAGAACGCAGTTATCATGGGATAAGGAGATAAATGCGGTATATGCCGATAAAATATATACTGGACGAAAGATGACGACATATGCCATAAGCATAGATAAATATGAAATTTCTCTCGGTTTTCCACGACATTTAAAAGAGTATGACAAGGTTGTTAATGAGGGGAATATAAAGATTGGTAATCTGATTGCACTTCCTGTATCTGTACAGAAGATTATTCTTAATGAGTATAAGGAAAATGAGGCTGAGTACAGTGAGGAGGAAGCAGCGGCTATTCTTAATGAAAAAGCTGAGAGATTTATAAAACATTTGAAAGAAAATGAAGTGCAAATAAATGATTATCATGTTAATATAGAAAGAAGCGGGGATAAGTATATTGCACATGCTGATATTGATGCAACTGTTCCTGCGGATTTTGATGTTAGAAAGGTGGAGACATCTGATGAGTGAGGTAGAGAGTCTTATTAATATACCGGTAGAACACTGCTCCAATATATTTGGACAGTTTGATGAATATGCGAAGGTTATAGAGAAAACACTTAAAGTTACGATTATTGTAAGAGACAGCTCTGTGAAGGTTATAGGTGCAGAGGCAGCAGTGCAGAGAGCATCAGGAGTACTTAATTATCTGTATGAGTTGTCTAAGAGAGGCAACCAGATTACAAGACAGAATGTTGATTATTCCATTGCACAGTCATTTGAAGAAAAGGCTGATTCGCTGATTGAGATTGATTCTGATACAGTGTGCAGGACGATTGCAGGAAGGCCTATCAAACCTAAGACATTCGGACAGAAGGAATACGTTGATGCAATAAGGGATAAGATGATTGTGTTTGGTGTAGGACCTGCGGGAACAGGTAAGACATATCTTGCAATGGCGATGGCTATTAATGCATTTAAGAATAATGAGGTCAACAAGATTATTCTTACAAGACCGGCAATTGAGGCTGGTGAAAAGCTCGGATTCCTGCCGGGAGATTTGCAGAGTAAGGTTGATCCGTATCTTAGGCCTCTGTATGATGCACTTTTCCAGATTATGGGTGCAGAGAGCTTTAATGCCAATATGGAAAAAGGTCTTATCGAGGTTGCACCGCTTGCATATATGAGAGGCCGTACACTTGACAATGCATTTATTATTCTTGATGAGGCACAGAATACAACACCTGCACAGATGAAGATGTTCCTTACACGAATCGGATTCGGCTCAAAGGTTGTTGTTACAGGTGATATGACACAGAAGGATCTGCCAAGGGATACCGTGTCAGGTCTTGAGGTTGCGACTAAGGTTTTATCCAAGGTTGAAGAGATAGCATTTATAAAGCTTACGAATAAAGATGTTGTAAGGCATCCTCTTGTACAGAAGATTGTCAAGGCATATGAGGATTACGAGGAGAATCAGGCTAAGGCTGCCAAGAGAAGAGAAGCAAGAAAGGGAAGTCAGACAGGAAGGAGAAAAGATTGATATGACTATTAATATAGAATACGAAGCCGATGAAAAGCTTGACTTAGATTATGAGAAGATAATTACTGATGTTGTCAATGAGGCGGTTGATTATGAAAAATGTCCTTATGAAGCAGAGGTTAATGTAACAATTGTTGACAGTGAATCTATCCATGAGATTAATAAGGAATACAGAAATATTGATTCTCCGACAGATGTACTTTCATTTCCGGGAGTTAATTATGTTACACCTTCGGATTTCGATGCAATTGAGGATGAGTTAGAAAACAATGCTGAGGATTATTTCAATCCTGATACAGGAGAGCTTCTTCTTGGAGATATTGTTCTGTGCGTTCAGAAGATTAAGGAACAGGCGGACAAGTATGGTCATTCTGAAAAAAGGGAGTTGGCATTTCTTACAGCACACAGTATGATGCACCTTTTTGGTTATGACCACATGACACCAGAAGAAAGTGCAGTTATGGAAGCAAAGCAGAATGAAGTACTTGAAAGACTTGGAATTACCCGTTAAGAGGTGACATATATGACAGATAATGAACTTGTTGCTAAAGCTAAAGAGGCACTTGAGTACTCATATTCACCGTATTCGCATTTTGCAGTTGGTGCGGCACTTTTAAGTACTGATGGACAGGTATTTACAGGCTGTAATATTGAGAATTCTTCTTTCGGGGCTACTAACTGTGCAGAAAGAACTGCAATATTTAAGGCGGTCAGTGAGGGTGTAAAGGATTTTAGGGCGATTGCAATTGTGTGTTCAGGAGACCAGCCTGCCTATCCGTGTGGAATATGCAGACAGGTCATGTCCGAATTTTTCAATCCTGATACAAGAATTATTATTGAAGAATGCAGCGGGCTTAAGACTTATACGATGAGCGAAATTCTGCCAGACAGCTTTTCGTTATAGTATAATTTTGCTTATAAATGTTAATACTTCCCAGTAAGGACAACTTACAGGAGGGAGTATTGATGAATAAGAAATCATTCTGGCTTTATGTTGTGATTATGACTATGGCTGTAATAGCTGTAGTACTTGCAATATTTATACTTGTGGTAACAGATAATAAGAAGCCTTCTAATCAGCATTTTAAAGAAGAGGTAAGCTCGCAGGTGACTAAAGTAACTGAAAGTGAAGAGTACCAGTATGTGCTTAAGTACGAAAGAGATACTTTAAGAATATACAGAAATATTGCGGATGAAGGACGAGAAGTGTTCTATGATTATGCAGATATTAACATTGATTCACTTCCGAATGATATAAGAGAAAGACTAACTAAGGGGATATATTTTGAAGGAGAAGCACAGCTGTATGATTTTCTGCAGACATATAGCAGCTAGAAAGGATATACATTTACATGGTTAAGATTATTTCGGACAGTACAAGTGATTTGACTAAGGAACTTATAGACAAGCTTGATATATCGGTTATTCCGCTTCACATTCTGCTAGGCAATGATGAATACAGGGATGGAATTGATATTACGCCAGATAAGATATATGAATGGGCAGATGAGAATAAGACAACACCTAAGACATCGGCGGTGTCTATTGATGATACAATAGAGATGTTTAAATGTGTTCTAGAAGAGGATAGGGATATTGTCGCATTTGCAATATCAGAGGATATGTCAACTACAGCTAATGTGTTCAGACTTGCGGCAAGAGAGCTTGAGGCAGAGGACAGGATTCATGTAATTGACTCTGAGAATCTGTCTACAGGAATAGGACATCTTGTTGTCGAGGCTGCTGTTATGGCAGGAAAAGGCATGTCTGCAGCTGACATTGAGAAGAATATATTAGAATTAAGACCGAGAGTCAGGGCAAGCTTTGTTGTCGATACGCTTACTTACCTTCACAGAGGAGGAAGATGCAGCGGACTGGCTGCCATGGCTGGCGGTGTACTTAAACTTCATCCAAGAATTGAAGTTAATAATGGAAAGATGAATCCTGGAAAGAAGTACAGAGGACGCATGAAGAATGTTGTCCTGGATTATGTTAAGGATATGGAAGAAGACCTTAAGAAGGCTAAGAAAGACCGTGTATTCATTACACACTCTGGCTGTGATAAAGAGATAGTTGATGAAGTAAAGAATTATCTTAAACAGCTTGATGTATTTGATGAAATATATGAAACAAGGGCAGGCGGCGTTATATCTTCACATTGTGGTCCGGGAACATTAGGAGTTCTTTTTATTGCAGGTGAGTAATTTTAGGAGAAATGTATGGCTAAATTTACGAAAAAAGCGATAATGGACTGTTTTCTTAATATGCTAAAGCGTAAGAATATTGACAGGGTAACGGTTACAGATATATGTGAGGAATGTGGAATTAACAGGAATACATTTTATTATTATTTCAGCGATATATATGATGTGCTTGACAGTGTTCTTATAGAAGAGACAGAAAAGAATATTGATATTACGGAAGATGCAACTTTTTATGAGACATATAGTAAGGCAGCTTCTGTTATTATTGAGTATCGTGCGGCAGTTATTCATGTGTATAATTCCAGAAACAGGGATATTATTGAGAAATATCTGCATAATACAACAGAATATCTTGTAGGACTTTTTGTTAAGAAATATTCTAAAGACCATAAGCTTACAGAAGATGACAGAGAGTATATAACATGCTTTTACAGCTATTCTATTGTTGGAATTGTGTCAAGATGGATTGGTGAAGGAATGCCGCCATATGATAAAGATCTTATTAAGCGTTTTTCTGAATCATTTGATGCAACGATTGATACAATGATTAATCTGTGTGAAGCTAATAATTAGTTATTAAAAACAGACAAAACATGTAAAGTGTTCGATTTTGGGACAAAGTACATGCTTTGCCTGTTTTTTTATTTAGAGAAAAAATGTATGCTAAATACAATAAAAACGGCAAAAATAAATAAGAAAGCATAGAAAGGTGGAAAAGATTATGAGCAAAAAGGCGTTAAAACTAGGAGCAGCTTCTATTCTTGCACTGGGGGCAGGTGCGGCAGTTGTATCAAAAAAGAACAAAAGGGATGAACAGAGGAAAGCGACTAAAGACATTCAGGAAAGAGCACATAAGGAGTTTCGCAATACTGAAAGAGGAAAATATACTAAGAATAGTAAGGGAATATACTATTCTAATGGTAATTATGAAGCATTTGCAAGACCGGAAAAACCGGAAGGAGTTGATGATAAATCAGCTTATATTGTAGGAAGCGGTCTTGGTGCATTAGCTGCTGCGTGTTTTCTTGTAAGAGACGGACAGATGAAGGGTGAGAATATTCACATACTTGAGGCTATGGATATTGCAGGCGGTGCATGTGATGGAATTAATGATCCTACAAGAGGTTATGTAATGCGTGGCGGACGAGAAATGGAGAATCATTTCGAGTGCCTATGGGATCTGTTCAGAAGTATTCCGTCGATTGAGACTCCGGGAGTTTCTGTACTTGATGAATATTACTGGCTTAACAAGCATGATCCTAATTATTCTCTTTGCAGGGCAACTATAAACAGAGGTGAAGATGCACATACAGATGGCAAATTTAATTTAAGCCAGAAGGGTTGTATGGAAATAATGAAGCTGTTCTTCACTAAAGATGAGGATTTGTATGATAAGACGATTGAAGATTTCTTCGATAAGGAAGTTTTTGATTCGGATTTCTGGCTGTACTGGCGTACAATGTTTGCATTTGAAAACTGGCATAGTGCACTGGAAATGAAGCTCTATATCCAGAGATTTATCCATCATATAGGCGGACTTCCTGATTTCTCAGCATTGAAGTTTACCAAGTATAACCAATATGAATCACTTATCCTGCCTATGCAGAAATACCTTGAAGATGCAGGCGTTGATTTCAGGTTTAACACAAGAGTTGATAATGTAATATTTGATTTCAGGGACGGAAAGAAGATTGCAAAAACTATTGAGTGTACTGTAAAAGGTGAGATTAAGACAATTGATCTTACTGAGAATGATTTGGTGTTTGTTACTAATGGAAGCTGTACAGAAGGTACTATATACGGCGACCATACACATGCCCCTGTTGGTAATGCAGAAGTAAGAACAAGCGGCTGTTGGAGTCTTTGGAAGAATATTGCAGCACAGGACAGTTCATTTGGACACCCAGAGAAGTTCTGCGGTGATATATCGAAGTCTAACTGGGAGTCTGCAACTGTTACAACAAGCAATGAAAGGATTATATCTTACATTAAGAATATATGTAAAAGGGATCCAAGAACTGGAAGAGTTGTTACTGGCGGTATTGTAAGCTGTAAGGATTCAAGCTGGCTTTTAAGCTGGACAATTAACAGACAGGGACAGTTTAAGGGACAGAAGAAGGATGAGGTGTGTGTATGGGTATACAGCCTGTTTACTGATGTTGACGGAGATTATATCAAGAAGCCTATGAAAGAGTGTACAGGTGAGGAGATTACAGCAGAATGGCTGTATCATCTTGGTGTTCCTGTTGAAGAAATTGATGAGCTGGCCAAGAATCACTGTAACACTACACCGACAATGATGCCTTTTATTACTGCATTTTTCATGCCGAGAAGAAAAGGCGACAGACCTGACGTTATTCCTGATGGCTGCGTTAACTTTGCATTCCTTGGACAGTTTGCTGAGACTCCGAGAGATACAATATTTACGACAGAGTATTCAGTCAGAACTGCAATGGAGGCTGTATATGGACTGCTAGGTGTTGACAGAGGTGTTCCTGAGGTTTGGGGCAGTGTATATGATGTAAGAGACCTGCTTGATTCATCAGTTAAGCTTATGGACGGCAAATCACCATTAGAGATTGATTTAGGACCTCTTAACGGAATTAAGAAAGTGATTCTTAAGAAGATAAAAGGAACGGTTATTGAAAAAGTGCTAAAAGACCATGATGTAATTAAAGATTATATGAAATATTAGTTGAAATATGTTGAAACATTAAGGGATACCAGTTAAACTTATGGCTGGCATCCCTTTTTGCGTGGAAATAATACATCAGGAGCAGATAAAATTGAAAAAGATAACTATAATAACTTTATTATTAATAACTGCATTGGCTGTGCATGGATGTGGGAATAAGAAAAATGTTTCTGATAACGAAACGGTTAAAGAAACTGCTTCGTTGGTGATACAGCAGGAAACAGTCAGGTTAAGTACACAGGAGACAACGACAGAACAGATAACAGAATCGGAAACTGCATTGGAAGAGACAAAGACATCTGCGGGTGTTGAGATTGCAGATTATTCGCAGATTTCTGATGAGACAGCACCACAGACAGTAGAGCTAGACAATAACAGCTTTGCAGCCGGTTATTCAGCAGCCTCACAGTATTCACAGCTTGTAATTGTCCAGTCGCATGGTACCAGGGCAACAGTTACGATGCATGAACTGCAGGATGGTGTATGGACTGAGATTTTAAGAACGGATGGATTTGTAGGTTCTAAGGGAGTAGGTGAGGCGAGTGAATATACATCTGCTACGCCGCAAGGTACATTTCCATTGTATTTTGCATTTGGAATTAATCCGGATCCAGGAACTAAAGTTCCTTATCTTCAGGTTGATGAGTATGATTACTGGGTAGGAGATTCATCATCACCTTTATATAATCAGTATGCCAGGGCTGATTCAGATGTAGATTGGGATAAGAGTGAATCAGAAAGGATAATTGATTATCCGTCAGCTTATGGATACTGTCTGTTTATTGGATATAACATAGAGGGGACTCCACATATGGGAAGCTGTTACTTTCTGCATTGCTCTAACGGAAGACCAACAGCTGGATGTGTATCAGTATCAGAATCAGATATGGCATTCATATTAAGAAATATTGGTGAAGACTGCGGGATAGTGCTTGAATAATCACTATCCCAAAGCTATATCAAGAACCATCATAAGCGCAAAGCCGATAGCAGCACCTATTGTTCCTATGTTGCTGTGTTTGCCGCTCTGTGATTCAGGTATGAGTTCTTCGATTACAACGTACATCATTGCACCTGCTGCAAATGAAAGCAGATAAGGAAGAACAGGGGCGATGACCCCAGCAATAAGGATTGTGATAAACCCTCCAACAGGTTCTACAATTCCAGACAGCACTCCGCATACAAATGCTTTTTTCTTGCTCATGCCTTCACCGCGCAGCGGCATGGATATAATAGCACCCTCTGGAAAATTCTGTATTGCTATGCCTATTGCCAGTGCCATGGCAGCAGCAGCGGTTATTCCGGAATCCTTCATCATTGCACCTGCAAATGCAACACCGACGGACATTCCTTCTGGTATGTTATGCAGTGTTACAGCAAAAAGCATCATAGTAGTTTTTGATATATGGGCAGTCTTAATGCCTTCCTGGTTCTTGCTTTCAATGTGCATATGCGGAATAACTGTATCAAGAAGCAGAAGAAAGAATATTCCTGCAAGAAAACCGACCAGCGCAGCCAGCCATTCGGGTGAGTTGTTCCCTTTACACATATCTATAGATGGTATAAGCAAAGACCATACCGAAGCGGCAATCATAACTCCTGCCGCAAATCCTAAAAGCAATTTTTCAAACTTTGGGGCAATCCGTTTCTTTAAGAAGAACACCATTGCTGAACCGAGCGATGTTCCAAGAAAAGGAATTGCTAATATTATGAATTCAGACATAAAAGCTCCTTTCCATGTAAGTTAGTTAAAACTAACATGATTATTATAGCATTGAAACAGATATATTACAAATATTTTATTGCAAAGTAGTTATTTACTGCTTGAAAGTTATCTGTAGCGACTTTTTAAAAAATAAGTTTCTTATAGCGACTTTTTGTGATAGAATGTTTCTATATTGGTTGGAGGTATCAGGAGTGGAAAATGCAGTTGATAAGGGGAGCGGCTTTTTGTTTCATCTGAACAGGCATGTGGCAGGTAGTGAAACTGACAAGCATAAGCATGATTATGCGGAACTTTTATATGTGTCAGATGGAAGTCTTACGCAGCATGTGTGCGGTAAAGATATTGATATGCGCACGGGTGATGTGTGCCTTATTAATTCTGGATGTATGCATTATGAAAGTTTTGAAGAAGATACATTTGTAATAAGACTTGAAATATCAGATATGATTATTGATGCTCTGATAAGTAATTCTATGGCAGATGAACAGGCGGTGGATTATATTAAGGAACTGCGAAAAGTATTAAAGAACAGTGAAAGTATACATTTTGCTTCTAAAGATAATTATGATAACCAGTTAAAAGATATGCTGACGGCTCTTATAAGTGAGTGCGGTGTGGCGGATATGGCGTCTGCATATATATGTCAGGGGCTTATGCTTAGGATTCTGTGGCGGCTAGGAACAGTATATGAGTATGCACAGTCAAGATACATAAGAAAGAAAATTAACTGGCTTTTGCATCAGGAAATTACAGATTTTATTGAAGATAATATGAAAGATGTTACAATAGATATGCTTGTTGAAAGATTCGGTTATCAGGAGGATTATTTCAACAGGTTTTTAAAGGCACAGACAGGTATGACTTTCACGGAATATCTGCAGGATTGCAGATTGAACAAATCGGCCATTCTTTTAAAAGAAGATTCAATGGATGTTGATGAGATTATAAAGGAAGTCGGATATAGAAACAAAGGATATTTTTACAGGATATTTACTGAGAAATACAACATGACACCTGCAAAATTCAGAAAATATATTAAAGAAAAGGAGTTTACGATATGAGTGATATGTATAACAATCCGGTACAGAGAGGATTCTTTCCAGATCCTTCGGTAGTAAGAGTTGGAGATGACTATTATATGGCTAATTCAACATTTCAGTATTTCCCTGCAATTGCAATCAGCCATTCCAAGGATATGATTCACTGGCATGTAATTGGACATGCAATTACAGATTCAGAAGAACTTGATTTAAGAGATATTAAAGACTCACATGGCATATGGGCACCGGATATTAATTATGTTGATGGTAAATTCATTATAATGGCAACTTTAAGGCTTAACGGAGATGGCAAAAGAGATAATAATGTATTAAGACGCCAGCTTGTTGTAACATCAGATAAGCCACAAGGACCATATTCAAAGCCAGCCTGGCTTGAGGTTGATAATATTGACCCATCTTTATTTGTTGATGATGACGGTAAGAAGTATCTTCTTATAAGTCCGGGAATCAATCTTTTACCACTCAGTGATGACTGCACTAAGGTTACAGGTGAAAGTGTGTGTGTATGGCCAGGAACTGGAGAGAGATGTCCGGAAGGACCACACATTTTTAAGAGGGGTGAGTATTATTATGCAATGCTTGCGGAAGGCGGTACAGGCTATGGACATGGAATCAATGTTGCCCGTTCAAAGAATCTGTATGGACCATATGAGGAATCACCATACAATCCTGTATTGAGACAGTTTAATCCAGATGCACCGATTCAGAGAACAGGACATGGCAATATAATTGAGACACAGGACGGAAGCTGGTGGTGCTATTATCTGTGTGGAAGACCTAATCAGGGCAACTATACAACAATAGGAAGAGAGACAGCACTTGACCCTGTTACATGGCTTTCAGACGGCTGGTTCGTGATTAATGACAGAAAAGGACCAAGCCTTACACAGAAAGCACCTGAATTACCTGAATGCACATTTGAAAAATGGACAAGAGATGATTTTGATGATGATACACTTAATCTTAACTGGGAGTTTGTAAGAAATCCTGTTAAGGGTAATTATTCTCTTACAGAAAGAAAAGGATATTTAAGGCTCTGGACAATGGATGGAACTCTTAATGAGATAAGGGCTAAGAATACTCTTGTAAGAAGAGAACAGGAACTATCGTATACAGCACATACAAAGGTTGACTTCTATCCTGAAAAGGACGGAGAACAGGCAGGTCTTACCTGTTATTACAGTACTGCGACTTATGCAAGATTGTCATTGTGTTATGAGAATGGAAGAAAATTGCAGCTTGTGATTAACAGAAACCATGGCGAGGAACTTATCTCACAGGTGGACAATATAAAGGAGCAGAGCATATACTTAAAGGTTGTAGTTGATAAACTGACAAGAAGCTTTTTCTACAGCTATGATGGTGAACAATGGGAACCAGCAGGAGTGCTTGAAAACTGTATATATTTGTGTGATGAGGGTGTGCCTGATGACAGAAAGCGTCATACAGGAACGCTTGTTGGAATATATGCCAATAATGGTGGCTGCGGAAGCAGGATACCGGCAGATTTTGATTATTTTGAATATGAGGACTAGATTTTATGAGTTTTGATTGTGTGGTTATAGGCGGAGGTGCAGCCGGAATGATGGCTGCCATACAATGTAAAGAGAATAATATGCAGACTGTGATTATAGAACACACAGCAAAGCTTGGAACTAAGATATTAAAGACTGGTAATGGCAAATGTAATTTTTCTAATACATTTATGACTAAAGAAATGTACCAGAATAATAACGCAGATTATGCGATGAGAATTATTAACAGGTTTAATGTTGATGATACAATACATTTTTTTGAGGGCTTAAGTGTATATAAGAAGGAACGTAACGGTTATCTGTATCCGAGGTCAGAGATGGCGGCTTCTGTGGCGCTGGCGCTTACAGGAAAGATACAGGCACTTGATATTCCGGTTTTCTTTGAGACATCTGTTAAAAGAATTGACAAGGCAGGCAGCGAGTATGTGTTACAGCTTGAAGGAGCGAAGACTAATACAATTAAGACTAAGACAGTGATACTTGCATGCGGTTCGGCAGCTTCACCGTCTTCTGGTTCTGATGGAAGCGGTTATAAGCTTGTTAAGAAGCTTGGAATTAAGGTTGTTAAGCCTCTTCCGGCTCTTACGGCACTTGAATCGGACAAGAAGAATATGAAGCTTGCAACGGGTGTAAGAGCATATGGTAATGTTAAGATTATGGCAGCAGGCAGAGTGGTTGCTGAGGATACTGGCGAGATTCAGTTTACTGATTATGGAATATCAGGAATCCCTGTTTTTCAGGTGAGCCGTTTTGCTGTCAGGGCGATGGAAGAAGGTCAGAGGGTTGAAGCACTTGTTGATGTGGCAGCAGATATTAAAGAAGATGACCTTTTATCAATGCTAAAATGTGCTGTTAATACAAGAAAGCATCAGTCAGTAAGTGAAAGCCTGTCAGGGTTGTTTAATAAAAAGCTTGTAATGATGATATGTAAGGATATTGGAATTGAGGGCAATTCCTCGGCTTCTGATATAGATGACGACATATGCCAGAAACTTGTCAGACATATGAAATCCCTCCGCTACCATATAACAGGATATAAGGGAAATGATTATGCACAGGTCTGTCAGGGTGGTGTCAATGTATCAGAACTGAATGATAATCTTGAATCAGTTAATAATCCTGGGATATTCTTTGCAGGGGAGCTTGTGGATATAGACGGCAGATGTGGAGGTTATAACCTTCAGTGGGCATGGAGCAGCGGCGTGGTTGCTGCTAAGTCAGTGTTTGATTATTGTAACAGACAGGAATAAGAATAATGGAAAAGAAATGTATTAAGATTAGTAATATAAAGATATCTCCTGATAAAGATACAGCATTTTTAGAAGGAATTATAAGAAAAGAATTAAGACTTGGAAAAGATGCACAGATTGATTATGAAATAGCAAAAAGGTCACTTGACTGCAGACATAAGCCTCAGGTTATGCATATATACAGTGTCGAAGTGTATAAGGTGGTGCGTTCCGGCAGGGAAGAAAAGCTTGAGAATATAATTAAGAAATCAGGTTGTAAAAATGCTGTTATGTCTAAAAGGGTTATCTATAAGTTTCCTGTTAATGCGACAGAAAATGTTAATGAAGATGAAAGACCTGTAGTTATCGGGTTTGGACCAGCAGGAATATTCTGTGCTCTTGAGCTTGCCAAAGCGGGGCTTAGACCTGTTGTATATGAGCGTGGACAGGATGTTGATACAAGAACTAAGAAGGTTGCACAGTTCTGGGAGACGGGTGAGCTTGATACAGAATGTAATGTGCAGTTTGGTGAAGGCGGAGCAGGCACATTTTCTGATGGAAAGCTTAACACACAGATTTCAGATACATTTGGAAGAATAAGATATGTTCTGCAGAGCTTTGTTGAATTCGGTGCATCAGAAGAGATTCTGTACGCCAATAAGCCGCATATAGGAACAGACGTGCTTGCGGTTGTAATTAAGAATATAAGACAGCATATTACCGCGCTTGGCGGTGAAGTTAATTTTGGAAGCTGTCTTAAAAAGATTGAGATTAAAGACGGAAAAGTGTGTGGCGTTGTTATAGCTGACAAAGATGGCGAGTATGCAAGAAAATGCAGTAAAGTGTGCCTTGCAATAGGTCACAGCTCAAGAGATACATTTGAATATCTTCACAGTGAGAATATAGATATGGAGCCGAAGCCTTTTGCTGTTGGAGTAAGAATAGAACATCCTCAGGAAATGATTAATTATAATGCTTATGCTGATGCTGCATATGAGCTTCCGGCTGCTGATTATAAAGTTACTTACAAGACAAAGAATACAGATAAAGAACGAGGTGTGTATTCTTTCTGCATGTGTCCAGGAGGTTATGTTGTTAATGCTTCATCAGAGAACGGCAGGACATGTGTTAATGGAATGAGTTATTCAGGCCGTGATTCCCGCAATGCTAATTCAGCAATAATTGTTACAGTCGGACCGGATGATTTCGGACATGGAGTACTTGACGGAATAAAATTTCAGAGACAGTTAGAAGCAAACGCTTATGCTGAAGGAAATGGAAAAGTTCCGGTACAGTTATTTGGCGATTTTGAAAAAAATATAACAACAACGGAATTGGGAGAGGTTGAGCCTTGCATAAAGGGTGAATATACATTTGCTAATCTTAGGAATGTATTACCTTCTTATGTGACAGATTCGGTTGTTGAAGGTGTGCATGGTTTTTCAAGATTTATACATGACTTTGACAGGAAAGATGCCGTACTTTCGGGTGTTGAGAGCAGAACATCAAGTCCTGTAAGAATAATAAGAAACGATGAACTTGTAAGTACATCAGTATGTGGATTGTATCCGTGCGGTGAAGGTGCAGGGTATGCAGGAGGCATAACATCTGCTGCAGTTGATGGTGTTAAGGTTGCGGAATATATGGCAGTAACAGCTGCTTGTATGGGATAATATGGACTTTTTAATAAAAATATAGTAAAATAGACCAGTATTTGATTTTTTTACTGGAGATATTAAAATATGGGGAATTATAGAGAGTTTATAAAAGATAAGAAAAGAATTGTTATAAAGATAGGTTCATCTTCACTTATGCATGAGCAGACAGGCAGATTGGACCTTTTAAAGATTGAAAAGCTGGTAAGGATTCTTATTGATGTTAAGAATTCAGGAAAAGATGTCGTTTTAGTTTCTTCTGGTGCAATAGCTGTGGGAAGGGCTGTTATAGGACTCTGTGACAGACCTACAGAACTTCCGGTAAAACAGGCATGTGCATCCATAGGACAGGCTAAGTTAATGATGGTTTACCAGAAGATATTTGCAGAATATGGTGCAGTTGCATCACAGGTTCTTCTTACCAAGAATACAATAGTTAATGATGTTAACAGAACTAACGCGCAGAATACATTTAACGAAATCTTAAAACTTGGGGCAGTTCCAATCGTTAATGAGAACGATACAGTATCAACTTACGAGATTGAACAGCTACAGGCTTTTGGAGATAATGACAGACTTTCAGCAATTGTTGCTTCAATTATCGGAGCGGACCTTCTTATTCTGTTATCTGATATTGATGGTCTGTATACAGATGATCCAAACACTAATCCTAATGCAAAATTTGTTGAAACTGTATACGAGATTGATGAGAAACTTATGGGAATGGGTAAAGATTCATCCGGTAGTAATATGGGGACTGGCGGAATGACAACCAAGCTTATTGCAGGAAAGATTGCAACACTGTCGGGGGCGGATATGATTATTACTAATGGTAATGATGTTGACAATATTATCAGGGTTATGGCAGGAGAGAATGTTGGAACATTGTTCTTAGACCACAGAGCATCTGATTTTGACCTGATGTCTCTTATAGATTAAGGCTGATTGAAGATTACTTGGACGACAACGGGAGGTCATACATGGATATTAAGCTGATGAGGAATTCGGAGAAGGGAATATTCTATTCTATTAATGACAGGCTTTTAATGCAGATAACAGATGATAATTATCAGTATCAGGGTCTTCAGGGAAAGAAATATTTTATTCTGAATGCAGCAACTAATGAAAAATTTGAAGTGGCATCGCAGATTAAGAAGTATAATTTCTGTAAGGTGAAATATGCATGCCTTGAAAGAAATTATATGTTCTTCACATCACTGGAATCAGTGACTGAAAGCCGTACACTTCTTACTGTATACAGGTTTATGTTCGATACTAATGAGAATGAGGCAGTATTCAGTATGGAGATAGATAATACCGATATATCTGATGGATTGAGATATTATATATTTGTTATGGATTCTAATTATTTTTTTGTTGAAAAGCTTGAAAAGAAAGGAAAACTGATAGATATATTTCTCTATGATATTAATTCTGAAACAGATAATGACATGAGTGATACATTTGTGAAAAATACAGGCATATATAAGGTGCTTCCAATAGGTGGAAACAATTGTGTCATAAAATTCGGAGCAGACAGACTTGTATCAGATGGAACAGGCGGTGAAGAAAAAATAGCTGTACTTAATGCTAAACAGTTTGTTTCTGAGATATCGTTTAATGGTCAGATGATAACTATGGAAGAACTTGATGTGTCAGATGAATCGACTACATTTCCATATATAAAAGCAGGTTCTGGAAAGATTATTTATTCGAAATATAATTTTAATAGTCAGTCAGAAGAAATCATTATATATGATGCTATAACAAAGGTTAAGCAGGTAAGACTTAATAATAATGTTGAACATGCAATGGATTTAAGTTTTACTTATATTATCAATGATATCCCATATTTACTTAAAAAAGTGGATAAAAGCACATGCTTTGTTAATCTTAATACACAGAAGCCAGAATACAGGCTTCATTCTGATATGAAATTCAGATATATGAAGAATGATATTGTTGTTATAACACGTATGAGACATCGGTTTTTCTTTATTAAGAAAGCTTCTGAATATATTGAAGCATATAGAATTTTGGATCTTCATCATCCTGTGCTTTCTACAAAGGCTGTGTATAACAGTTGTGCAGAAAGCGGAGATGATTTGATTATATTTACTAATTAGTGACAGAGGTTTGTATGGTTACAGAGAAAACATTAGAAAGAATTAACGAGCTTTATCATAAATCTAAAGCAGAGGGACTTACAGATGCAGAACTTGCTGAACAGAAGCAGTTAAGAGCTGATTATGTTAAAGCTTTCAGAGAAAACTTAAGAGGACAGTTAGAATCTATTAAGATTAAGAATCCTGATGGTTCTTTAATAGATGTCAAGGCAAGACATGATGAGAAGATGAAAAGACTGGCAGAGGAACAGGCAGAGAAAGGCAACTAGATGGATAAGAATGAAGTGCGTCAGCTTATTATGAACCGCAGACATGAATTGTCAGATGAAGATATTGAAATGCAGAGTGGACTTATAATTGACAGATTGAAAAAATCGGACATATATAAGACATCGGAAAATGTATTTCTGTATATGAGCTATAACAGGGAAGTTGATACATATATGCTTCTTTCGCAGTGCTTTATGGATGGCAAGAAAGTATATGCTCCAAAAGTTTTATCAAAGACACAGATGGAGTTTTATTGCTTATCTGATGAGAATGATCTTGTAAGTGGTTATATGGGAATTATGGAACCGTCTGACATCTGCGATAAAGCTAAGATTAGAGATGGACTTTTTATTATGCCGGGGCTTGCGTTTGATTATGATTTTCACAGAATAGGTTATGGCGGAGGCTTTTATGACAGATATCTATCGGAAGATAATACATTTATAAAAGCGGCACTTGCTTTTGATTTTCAGCTTTTAGAGAGTATTCCTTATGAGGAACATGATTTAAAACCGGATTATATTATTACACAGACACAGTTTATAAGGAGGGAGAATTGATGGAATCACTTGAACAGATTGGAATTAAGGCTAAGAAGGCATCAAGATATCTTGCTAAGCTTGGAATAGATGAGAAGAATAAGGCACTTGAGGCTGTAGCTGATGCGCTTGTTTCTAATGCTGAGTATATAATAGCAGCCAATGAAAAAGACCTTGTTAATGCCAAGGCTAACGGAATGAAGCCTGCACTTATTGACAGACTAACACTTGATGTTAAGAGAATTAATGCAATGGCAGACGGAATAAGAGTTCTTACGGGACTTGAAGATCCTGTTGGTGAAGTTACAGGAATGAAGAAAAGACCTAATGGACTTGTTATCGGAACTAAGAGAGTTCCACTTGGCGTTGTTGCGATTATCTATGAGTCAAGACCTAATGTTACTGCAGATGCATTTGGACTTACATTCAAATCAGGCAATGCCTGCATTTTAAGAGGCGGAAGTGATTCTATTAATTCTAATATTGCAATTGCAGATGTTATTGCAAAGGCTCTTTATGACAACGGAATTAATCCTGATGTTATTAATCTTATAAAAGATACGGACAGAGCACTTGTTAACCAGCTTATGAAGATGAATAATTATGTTGATGTAATTATTCCAAGAGGTGGGGCAGGTCTTATTAAGAATGTTGTTAATAACAGTACAGTACCTGTAATAGAGACTGGTACAGGCAACTGTCATGTGTATGTTGATGAATATGCTGATATTGATATGGCAGTTAAGGTTATATATAATGCCAAGACTTCAAGAATTGGAGTATGTAATGCGTGCGAATCGCTGGTTATTCACAGAGCTGTTGCAAAGCAGGCTATTCCACTTATTGTTGACGCACTTAAGAAAAAGGATGTTGAAGTACGTGGTGATGAATATGCAATGCAGTGTGATTCAAGAATTGTTCCAGCAAGTGATGATGACTGGGGAATGGAATATCTTGATTATATTATATCTGTGAAGACTGTTGACTCTGTTGACGAAGCAATAGAACATATTAATACATATAACACAGGCCATTCAGAGTCAATAATTACTAAAGATTACAATAATGCCAACAGATTTCTTGATGAAATAGATGCTGCATGTGTATATGTAAATGCTTCTACAAGATTTTCTGATGGTTTTGAATTCGGATTCGGTGCTGAGATTGGAATAAGCACACAGAAGCTTCATGCAAGAGGTCCTATGGGGCTTAAAGCACTTACAACTACTAAGTATGTTATATACGGAGAGGGGCAGATAAGACAGTAAGATGTTTTATAAGTATGGGGTGTTTTTATGATTAGAAGAGATTTTGATTTAGAAGAAATGAAGTATTTTCTTCATCTTGTCGGACAGAGTACAGATGATTATCTTTATATACTGGATTTAACTAATGATAAAGCTGTTTATTCAAAATCAATAACTAATGTGTTTGCACTTGATTCAGAGGAATTTTCCAATGCTACGCAGGAATTGGTTAAAGTTGTTCATCCGGACGATATTGATATGCTGATGAATGATATAGAGGATGGAATGAATGGAAGAAAGAGCAGTCATAATTTAGAGTATAGATGGAAAACTGTGGATGGAGAATATGTTGCAATAAATTGTAGAGGACAGTATATAATAAGCCATGGAGCTATTTACCTTATTGGAAGAATATCGGAGATTGGGAAACAGAGCAGATTTGATAATAATACAGGGCTTTACAGGGAAATTGTTCTTGAAAATGTATATAATGAATATGCTAAAACCAGAAATGCGTCAGGTTTTCTTATGCTTGTTGGTGTAGATAATTTTAAAGAAATTAATGAAAAATATGGTGCAAAAACAGGTGATGAAGTATTGAATATTCTTATTGATTCAATAAAGAAATATATTGACACACCACTTAGAATATTCAGAATGCCTGGTGATGAATGTGCCATATTTATGCCGTATTCCATGGAAAATGATATTGGACAGGCTAAGACACTTTATAAGAGAATAAGAAATCGTATTGACAGAACGATTGAAAAAAGAAAGTATGATATATTTTTTACAATATCAGCAGGGGTTGCTGAATTTGATACAGAGAAAGACAGTTTTAATGAGTTGTTAAAAAATGCCAAATTTGCTCTTCATGCTGCCAAACTCAATGGTAAGAACCGATGTGAAATATTTGTTGAAACTGAGTATACAGAGTATATAGAAAAACTTAGTGTTCAGGATGAATTACGCAGATGTATAAGTGAAGGTTTTGAAGGATTTGAGTTATATTTTCAGCCAATATATAATACCGACGATGACAGTTTGTCAGGAGCAGAGGCTCTTATAAGATGGAATAGCAGAAAATATGGATTTATAGGTCCTAACACATTCATACCGCTTCTGGAGGACAGTGCACTTATTATTCCACTTGGAAGATGGATAATTAATACTGCTGCTAAGGCATGCAACAGATGGATTACCAGTATTCCGAATTTTGTTATGCATATTAATCTGTCTTTTGTACAGATTGTCAAAAGTAATATAGTTAAAGATGTATTAGAGAATATCGAAAGATACAGTGCAGCTAATAATCATTATGTATTTGAAATAACAGAAACTATAGAGATGGACCAGATACCAGCTGTTCAGAACGTATTTAAAGAATTTGCAAAGAATGAATTCAGATTCGCAATTGATGATTTTGGAACAGGATATTCAAATTATGGATATATGCGTGACAGAACATTTGATATAGTTAAGGTGGACAGGTCTTTTGTAACTGATATAGATAAGCTTAAAGATAATTATCTTATGGTCAGTTTTATAATTAAGATGGCACATGAGATGGGATTGCATGTGTGTATTGAGGGTGTTGAAACAAAGGAAGAACTTTCATGTGTTAAGAAACTTGGTGCAGATTATATTCAGGGATACTATTATGGTAAACCGGTATGCTTACAAGATTTTGAAGAACAGCACTTGAAAAGATTTGTATTAGGATAAGTATAGAATGGAGAATTGTAGATAATGCAGGAAGTTAATAACACCAGTGCACTTGAAGAACAGCTTTATTATATTGGAGAATGTAAGAAGTTCCTGGAAAAGAAAACAAAAGAAATAGGCAGACCGTTATATGCATGTGTACACACATTTGGCTGCCAGATGAATGCCAGAGATTCTGAGAAGCTTCTCGGGGTACTTAAAGAGATTGGATATCTTGAGACAGAGGATGAGGATAAGTCAGATTTTGTTATATATAATACATGTACTGTAAGAGAGAATGCTAATCTCAAGGTTTATGGACGTCTTGGACATCTTAAGAATGTCAAAAGAAAGAATCCACATATGCTTATTGCAATGTGTGGTTGTATGATGCAGGAGCCTGATGTGGTCGAGAAGATAAGAGATTCTTATAAGTTTGTTGATATTGTTTTTGGTACATTTAATATATATGCAATGGCAAAGCTTATATATAACAGAATTACATCAGGAAGCCAGGTTATTGATATCTGGGAAAAGACAAAGGATATTGTTGAGGAGCTTCCTACAGAAAGAAAGTTCCCATTCAAATCAGGTGTTAATATTATGTACGGCTGTAATAATTTCTGTACTTACTGTATCGTGCCTTATGTACGAGGAAGAGAGATAAGCCGTGAGCCTAAGGATATCATTATGGAGATTGAAAGGCTTGTAAAGGATGGCGTCAAGGAAGTTATGCTTCTTGGACAAAATGTTGATTCTTATGGAAAGACACTTGACAATCCTGTATCATTTGCCCAGCTTCTAAGAGAGATTGATAAGATAGAGGGACTTGAAAGAATCAGATTCATGACACCTCATCCTAAGGATATTGAGGAAGAGACTCTTGAAGTTATAAGAGATTCCAAGAAAATATGTAATCATATACATTTTCCACTCCAGTCAGGAAGCTCAAGGCTTCTTAAGCTGATGAACAGAAAGTATACTAAAGAGCATTACTTAGAGCAGGTTGAGATGATAAGAAGAATACTGCCCGATGTTTCTATTACAACTGATATTATTGTTGGGTTTCCAGGAGAGACAGAGGAAGATTTCGAGGATACTATTGATGTTGTAAAGAAAGCAAAGTTTGATAGTGCATATACATTTATATATTCAAAAAGAACAGGTACGCCTGCGGCAGTTATGGAAAACCAGATTCCCGATGATGTTACGAAGGAACGCTTTAACAGACTTCTTGAGCATGTAAACTCCGGAGTTGAAAAAATAAGCGAAACGATGGTTGGAACAGTTGAAAATGTCCTTGTTGAAGAGATAAACAGACAGGATGAAACAATGCTTACAGGTCGTACAGAAAGAAATTCACTTGTTCATTTTAAGGGCAATCCCGATCTTATCGGTCAGATTGTTCCCGTTAAAATAAAAGAAAATAAGATATTCTATTTAATAGGAGAGAGGATGTTATAAAATGGTAGAAGATTTAGCAAGAAGATTATCAAACGAACTTATCGAGTCAGAATATGCTCAGAGACTTATCAAGGCTAAAAAAGCTTATGAGGCTGATTTTGAGGCACAAAAAATGGTTCAGGATTATGTAGATATGCAGAACCGTTTCCAGGCAAGACTTGCTTCAGAAGAGGTTACAGATGAAGAAAAGGATCAGTTCTATTTAGACATCAATAAGCTTAACAATGCG
>OGHJ01001626.1_pt1 | contig 22954 bp, 33 predicted proteins | sample 1571351 | NCBI WGS metagenome assembly OGHJ01 (sample SAMEA2582037, study PRJEB24529) | metagenome | biome: Human gut stool | place: China | collected 2011 | reverse complement strand
TCGGCTTTTGCGTTTTGTTTTTCAGCCTTGTTCTCGGCTTTTGCGTTTTGTTTTTTAACATCTTCTTTGAACGTAAGTCCCACACATCTCATATTATCAACTCCTCATAAATTGAGGACGGCAGATTGTCGGTCTGCCGCCCGTATAAATTTTTAATTATGCCTTGTGGTGCAAATAAATACCTGCAACCTTGTTTTCGTATGCGTCTGCCAAGCCGTATGCACGATACGGGAATTTCCAAGCGTCCGCAGTCTGATTTTCGGCGGGCGAAATAACCTTGTTAACGGTGTGTTTTGTATACTGCAAAATTGCCGATCTATGTATTACCATAAAGTTAATATCCTTTGCGGTCGAAGCCTTAACATAACCGCCGACTTTTTCATTCACACCGCTGTCCTGTGATGATGTATCGGTCACACCGTCATAAAGGTCAATCGCAGTGTAAAAACGTGTCTGCGGAACAAGGATTTTGCTTGAAAATCTCGAAAGAACCTCTCTCGACTTGGTTGTGTCCATATCCTGAATAACGCCGTCGAGAGTAGGGGTGATGAACAAAATTCTGTTTTCCATAGGAACCTCGTCCTCGTCCATTTTGGTAGTTGCCGCACGAAGCGCAGTTATAACCGACGCACCGTCCGAAAGGGTTGCACCGGCAGATACCTTTGAAATACCCGAAATTGCCGCGTAAGTTGCATATCTGAAAGCATCCATTTCGGGCGCAACCTTTGTTCTTATAAATTCGGATACAAGCTGACCGAAAGCAATGCCTGCGGTTTCCTCGTTGTCCATAGCGTCAACATCAAACATTCTGCCCCTGTCGTAGTTAAATTTAACGGTTTCGTGAGTGATTTTAACATCACCGCTTACATATCCGCCGTTGCGCGAATAATCCGCCAAACCGTCCATAGAAATTTTAGGTATTACAATTTCGTTTGCGTTTGTGCCTGCGCTCACAAGAGTGTTGTCACCGTCAAGAATACTCGATGTTGCACTCTGCTTGTATACTTTGTCCAGTCTGTCAATGTACTTTTTAAATAATGCTATTGAATTTGCCATATTTTTTAAACTCCTTTATTTTTATTTTGTTGTTATTCCCATAATAGCGTCGATTTTTGCATCGTCCAAGCTATTCGAAAATCCGCTTCCGCCGCTCTCATACACCGTAGTTTCACGCGGAATGTCAAAGGCAACACCGTCGTCCTTTGTCAGCATATTAAAAATATCCGCGTCGGATTTGCCGGCATTAGCCTTATCCTCAAGAGCCTGCGAAAACTTTTTCAAATAGTCGTTTTTAATTGCCTCGTGTGTCCATTTGAGCGGTTTGCCGTCTTTAGACACTGCCGCCGCCTCGTAACGGCTTAAAATTTCGGCGTCTTTTTCCGCTTTCTGCCGTTCCTCCTCGGTTTTCTTTTTCTGTACTTCAATGTCGTCCGAAAGCTTTTGGTATTTCTCTTTCCAGTCCTCCGCCGAAGCATTGGTTTCTTTTAAGGTGTCAAGCTCTTTTGTAAGATCGGCAAGTGTGCTTTTCTGCGTATCAAAATCGCCTTTCAGCTTGTCGTAATCGCCTTTAGCCTTACCAATATCTGCCGAATTGATGTTCAGTAAAGCGGTAATCTGTTCGTCAGAAGCCTCACCGAATATCTTTTTCACATCTTCTCTTTTCATTTTTGCTCCTTTCTCGCCTTTCAGTTTGTTGTCGCAGTCCTTTCTGCTCGGCTTGATAGTTTCTCGTCATTCCGGACAAATTTTAGGTATAAAAAAAGCGCCTGCAAATTTAATGCAAACGCTTTGATTATCATATTAAATTTTAACATACAAAAAGGGACTGCATATGCAATCCCTTATGTGTTAGGTTATTCGGCAGGCGTCCAATTCTCCTGCATCTCTCGGGGTTTCCCCTTGTCAAGCCATCGGCGTGTGGACGTGGACGTATTCTTCCACCTCGAATAACCCATCATTATTGTATACATAGTATATCACAATTATTCTGATTTGTAAAGATTTTTTTTATTTTTTATTAACCTTCTCCACTCTTTTTCGTCAATTTTCATAAATGTTATTATTGAATTTTTAAAATTCTCATCATCTTCAGATGTAACCAATCTCAAAACTGTCTTAAATTGTTTATCGTCCTCTATGAATGATTTTAAAATCAACGCTGTATGTGACTTGTTAGATTCAATGATATACTCCGGTTGTTCCACAATCTGCCTCATATATCCACAATATTTTTCAAAGTCATCAGGGTGGTGCGCCTTTATATGTGCTATACGTTCATCTGTTATGATAACCTCATCTGTCCGTATATTCTTCGTCACACAACTATATATTTCTCTGTTTATTTTTCCAATATAATGCACTCCGTTTGCTCCTGATTGTGTATTTACGACTTTTATTGTATCACTTTTTCTGTTTTCTGTCAACAACTTGGCATTACCGTTTGTCAACGATTTGCCCTTGTACGTCCTCATTCTATCGGTGCGCTTTGTCAAGCCCAGTTTATCGCATAAATCGTCATATTTTGCACGGTATGCGTCAATTTCCTTTTTGCGCATATTAGCCTCGGCAATGTTTCCGCTTTCTCTAAACATATCAGCTTGCGTCTGCTTGGTCCTTACCGCCCTTTCAAAGCGCCTTTGCGTCTGTTTCCATTCATAAAGCGTCTTTTTTCTGCCGTCATATTCTATAAGCTCGGTGCTTTGCCTTTGTATTTCGTCAAGCTCCTTTTTTGAATACCTCGGCTGCGACACCCCTAAAATAACGTCGTCTTTAAAGTGCAGACAACCGTAATCGCCCAGCGCGTTCAAAGCCTCTTTGCCGTCCTCGTATGTTATGCCGTCAACAGTAACCCTGCCGTTATATGAATACATTTTCCCCTGCATAAATAAGTGCGACGGTCTGCACCCTGCGTGCGCATCAACTTCAAATCCGTCACACCCGAGAATCTTGCCCACATATTCATCATATGCCTGCGCCGACTGTTTTGCACCGTAGAGTAAATTTTGACGAATCATAGCCGAAAGCGAACGGTTGACACCGCTGCCGTATGTAACCTTTACACCGCTTCCGCCAAGCTCCTCAACAGTCTTTTTCATAGCAGAGTTAAAATCCGCCGTACCGCTCGAAACCGCCGTAACCGCGCTTGATATTGCCTGTTCATATGCGCCCTTTAAAGGTGTGTGACCTATAACGTTGCCGAATGCGTCGTATTTGTCAAAGCCGAGTGCCTTTGTGCGTGATAAGTTAATCATCTCGCCTGCGGTCTGCTCCGCCCAGTTTGTCACAAGAGCTTTTGCAAATTCGTTTTCTTCAAACGGCACAAACGGAATGTTTCTAAAATCATAAAGCGGTTTATATGTGTTAACGCCGTCCGTAATGGTTTTCTCATAAACCTTTTCAACGTCCGCAATATTCATTTCTGTAATTTCGGCAAGCTTTTTTGTAATTTTCTTCATATCGCCTGTTATATCAGCCATATTTTTAAGTGTTTGTGCGTCGTATGCCGAAAGCGAGCCGATTTCCTTAATGCGTCTTGCTATTGTTTTAAGTGTGAAATCGTTAAATTCTTCAAGACGTTCATATATCACACCTGCATATTTATCAAGCTTGTCTTTATCAATTCTCGGCATTTTTTCACCTACTGACCGAGCATATCCTCAATGCTTCTGTTTGTTTTCTGCTCTTTTTCGCCGTTAATTTCGGCTTTCTTTTCCTCAACCTTTTTGTCGTCAAACGTCGGGTTCCAGTATTTTATAAGGTCGGCCTGCGATATTCCGCCTTTGTCATACAAAAGAATATTGTTCGAGAGCGTCTGTTGTTCGTCCTCATATATGTCTTTCCACGTTTCGTCATATGTATAGAGGTCGGAACGCACACCGTAATACAATGCGTCGGCTTTAAGAGTTTCCTCGTTGCCCGTTCTTATCGCCTGCTTAATTCTGTCGGCAAGGCTTAAATTATCAATATTATTCGATTTGATTTCGTATGCCGTGGCATTGTTTCCGCTTTTTTCGCAGGTTATAAGCTCACTGACACCCATTAAGTTTTGGTAATGTTCAAGCGCCTTTACAAGATGATTGTACAGTTCACTCCCTCTAAATTCGGGCGAAAATTCAACTGCAAGCTGTTGTGAACCGTTTGCGCTCATTGTCGGCTGCATAAGATAAATATATTCATCAAGTTTGTATGCGTGTTTTGCTTTGCCGTTTTCGTCAAAATCTTTCGCAATGGAGCGGTCTGCAAAAATCCGCCTTTCACCGCTTTCGAATTCGTGTTTTATCTGTTTGAGTATGGTCTGTATTTCCCTTTCAATTTTTCCGCACCCGTTGTTAAGCGGTTTCCCGTATACCGAACCGTCAAGGCACATAACCGGGGATTTGTACCGTCCAAAGCCTATATTGTCAGCGTTTTTGATAACCTTTATCTTTCTTCTCCTTATTCCCTCGTCATCAATGCCGTATAAAAAACTTTCCCATTCGGGAACATCAACATTTAATTCGTGCGCCTGTTCATCACCTATAAAAAACCTTATTGTAAGCGTTCCGTCTGCGTCAAGCGTATGCTGACGGCATAAAAGATAAACTTTTCCGTTTCTTTTGGTTGCCGACCATATCATATAAGCGTCTTTTATATCGTCGCCGACCGCCGAAGTAATGCAAAGTCTGTCACCCGAAATATACTCGTGCAAACCGTTCCTTTTGTCAATCAGCACCGCCCAGCATTCGGATATATTTTGTTTTGTATCACTTCCGCCCAGCATATAACCGCCGATTTTGTAACAGTTTTTCTGTAAATCCTTTACCGCTTTTTTTAACGGATCCGCAACCGCACTTTCTGAAACAACATCAAACGAACATTCCATAAATACGCGGTTCAGCACTTTTATAAGTATCATCTTAAAAAAGTTTACAACAGTGTCATCCTCTGCGGTCATTTCACCGTTGCTTTTGCCTTTGTTGAGCCACTCGTTTATTTTTCCGTTCAGTTTTATAAGTAAATTTGTAAAATAACTTTTTATTGCGTCTTTCAAATCATCACCGCCCTGTTTAAATATAACCAATCGTCCGCCAACGCGTACCACATACTGTCAAGTGTGTCTATTTGCATACTTCCGTCATCGAGTATAATCGCCTTATCCGACTTTTTGTCAAATACCGCATTTGACAGTTCGTCGGCAAGGTCATCGCATTCACCCTTTACCAAGAAAAATTTGCCTGAAGCCATAAGCTTTGATAAAAGCAATGGTCTGTCGGCAAGAGGCATATTGTTTTTTATGCACGCGGCATTATTAAACATATACCGCCAGTCGTTGAGTGAATTGATTATTGTATAATAACTGTCGTCAATAAAACATTTTTCAACATAGACATTAAAGTCTTTTTCAACGCCCGTTATAAATTCCTTTGCCTTATTGTCCACATCCTGCGGTCTTAAATCCACCGCTTGTATTTTTTTGCTTCTGATGCCGTATATCTTGCCGTCAGCACCTTGCGCAAATGCCGAAAGCGCATATGCAGATTTATTTCCGCCAAGGTCGTATCCCGCTTTTACCCAGTTAAATTTTTTCGGAAGTTTATCGGCGCTAATCATATATTTTTCGGGATTTCCCGCAAATTCGGGAAAAACAATTCCCTCCGCCGCAACCCAACGCCCCAAAATATAACGCTCATAAAATACACCTGTGTAAAGTGTTTCGGCACGGTTTATCTCTTCATCACCAAGTATGGGATTATCGCGCATTAAAAAATGTATATGCGTTTTCGGCTTTTTCGGATTTGTCAGCCAATCTTTATAAAACCAGTGGTTCGGTCCTTCCGGGTTGCAGTTAAACCAGATTTTCGCATTTTTAAACGACAACGTTCGCGCTATTGCCTGATCGACAAACGATTGAGGCATAAGCGCAACCTCATCAAATAAAACGCCTGCAAGCGTGATACCCTGTATAAGCGCATAGCTGCTCTCATCTTTACCGCCGAAAAAGTAAAAATAATTTTGTTTTTTACCGCACTTTATTGTCAACATACGTGTTGAAACTTTGTATTTAAGCGTAAAGGGAAGCCCCTCAATCTGCTCAAACGGTCTGAGTATATTGCGTTCGGCATTGCTCACCGTTTTACCGCAAATTGCAAAATTTGTCCTGTCAAATTTCGACATTGCCCAAAGTGCAAAAGCCAGGGTCATCACAACTGTTTTTCCGCTTCTTACCGCACCGTCGCAAATAAGATTTTCAGAATCGGAATATGCAAATTTTAGTATTTCGCCCTGTTTTTTTGAAAATTCATCAATCTGCATTTTCAACCGCCTTTTCTATAGCGTCCAAAAGTTTCTTCTGCTTTTCACCCGTTTCGCTCGTTTCTTCGGTCTGCTCGCCGATAAGCTCGCAAAGCTTTTTAAGCTCGTCCAAATTCGCCTTATAAGCAGTGTTTATAAGTGCAAGGTATGCTATAAGTTCTTTTATGCTTTTATCGTTTTTAATGCCGAAATCGCGCGCCAGCTTGGCAAAAACTTTACTGTCTTTAACCTCACCGTCAAGAAAATCGCAAAGTATTTTTTGAGTGGTCTTGCGCTCCTTTTGTACTTCCTGTGACTTTTTACCGCCCTTGCGTCCCTTTTCGGACGCGTCCGCACCGCTCTTAAACTGCGTCTTTTTTCCCTTTTTTAAGTTTTCTGTATATTCATTCGCCATTCATCTCACTTCACTTTTTATAGCAACAAAAAAGACGTCCCTCCAGGAACGTCTTGACCTTCTTTATTCATTTTACATTATATCACAGGACTATAGTGGCTTTTAATGGCTTATTTAAAAAAATTGCGAAAAAAATAAAAAAAAAGTCAATCGGCAAAATTTTCATATATGCACTGATTGACCCTCTAATGGAAATGTTGCTTATCATCATTAGAAAATGATTGAATAAGCCAGGTGTACCTTTATTTTACTTTCTTTTATGCTTTTCGTGCAATGAGGAATTAAATATCTAATTTTTCACCGCTTGTCCACCGTTTAAACGACTTTTCGCAGGTATTCAATGCTTTTTTATGCACTCTGTATATCCAGCGCAAATCATATCCCATACCCTCGGCAATTTGCTCCCACGTTTTAAACTGAACATACCGCATAATAAGAAGTGTCCTGTATGTATTGTTGTCTATTAAAGTTATAACGGTCATAATTTCCGATTTTATACGGTATAGTTCATCAATGCGTCTGTCAATAAGCTTACTGTAATCGGCATATTTTATAAACCGTGCCTCACTGCCGTTTCCGGTTGTCGCCGACACCTTTTCATTGTCGCTCGGCGGTGCGCTAACCTTGCACGCTAAAGCAAAAGCTTCCTCGCGCTCCGATAACAGCGCATTTATTTCTCTGTCGATTTTATACCCCCTGGAAAGCCACTCCTTTACCGTCATATTATTCCCCCTTTAAAACGTAACCGTAATATTAAGTACCGCCGCCGCAATCCAATATATAAACTTTTTAATATCACCGCTCGCCAAATATACAACTCCTGCGCACAAATCAAGCCCGATAAGAACAAGCGGAAATATGTACTTGTATTTGTTCATAGCACAACTCCTTATATCGCAATAGATGCACAGTTGTTTAAATCTCTTATGTACGCGCAAACCTTGTATTTTCCGAGGTCGATAAGTACAAACGTCGGATAAACTTCCGTAACCGTGCCTGTCACAATTCTGCTTTTTTTCGCCGTGTCGGTGTATTTTGTTTCAATGACGTTCATCTTGATTTTTGCGCCGATTTTAATTTTGTTTTTCATTGTACCGCTCCTTTCATCATTTTGCCGGCGTTGGCAAATTGGTTATTCTTTATCCATTTTTGCACCGCAGTCCGGGCAGTAATTCGACTTTCCGTGTGCTCTGCGAACTTGCTCACAACAAGAACATTTCAGGATTGCAGAATTACTTTTCGTCCGTCCAACAACCTTCCATTTACCGTGTATAACTTCCGGCTCATTATCCGCAATAATTTTACAATCGCTTAATGCCACTTTCCGCACTTTTGTTTCGTCTGTTCCACTATGAATGACTAATAAAACCGGAACAATGTTTCTGTGTATGGTTTCCTTTGAATTAACAACCAAAGGTACCTCGCAATAAATGTTGCTCTCTATTTGAGAAACAATCTTGTAAATGTGCATATTCCCACTTGTATCTGTTGGAATATGACAATACCGTCCGAACATATCTTTGTTAACTGTAAATTGGCTCATTTCTGCACCTCCGTCATTTCTTTTACAAGGTCATTGATATTGAAAACAAAAACAGTGCCATATTCATCATCGCCATCTGCCGTTCTTATCAACCGTTCCGCAAACTCTTTTATTGCTTCGGATTTTATTTGGTTTATGTCAATTGGTATTGCTGATTTTGTTTCCTTACCCTCAGCTATACACATTAATAACTCATCTATAATGCACGCTAACTCGTATCTGGTTTCTTCCAGACCTTCAATCTCTACCTTTTGGCGGTTGATGAGGTCAAGGGCCTCTTCAGGAAGTTCAACCTCGCAATCTTCTTTTACGCCGTAAAAAGGGCAATCATCACAGTTGCCTATCTTGCAACATTCCAAAGCCTTTACAATCTGTTCATCTGTCATTTTGTATCACTCTCCATTTTTCCTTTTATTACCCCAAATGCAACGGTTTCCTTTTCTCTATCGTTATATGGATAGTATTTAACCCTGAAACCCTTAGGGGTTAATTTGATTACTTTAGCGTTTACAAAATTATGGTAGTGTGGTTCGGTAATGACAACATTATCCCCTATATTAACTTCTTTGCCGAAAATATCACATCTTTTCATTTTGTATCACTCCTTAATATCAATTCGGGGTTATCGTGGATGTTGCCTACAATTTCGCTATCTTCCCACATTTCTTCAAGATATAATTCCTCATACGGATAATCGTAAAAATTCATAACAAAACCAGATTTTTCGTCACTCCAACGAACAAGAAATAGTCCATCAACGCTCTTTCCAATATCGCCCTCAAATACTTTGCCTGTTTTAACTGTTTTTCCTGTGCATTGTCTGACTGTTTCGGGGATAACTTCGTGTGAATTTCCTCGTAAATCTATAATTAAATGTCTATCAAAGTCGAGTCCTGAAATCAACTGACCAAATACGCCCGAGCGTTTTCGTTGAAATACATAATAGCCCGTCACCCACTCGCCGTTATCTTTACGCTTTGCTTTGCATATGTATCTGTCATTCATTTGCCGCACCGCCTTTCAATGCTTTTTCAGCTGCATCTTTGGTTAAGTAAAAATTCTCCTTATCCGTATTTAAGTAATAGATACCATTTTTCCCATGAATCCACAAATTAGAAACTCCTTTTGGACTTATACCAATTCCGTCAATTGTTCCACTCCTAATTGGTCTTATACCATTATAAATACCGCCCATGTAATCACCGTATCACCAACCTTACACGGCAACACTACAACACCATTTTCAAGCAGATAATCGGCAAGTTGCTCATTAGTACACCCCTCACAATCTTCTGGTGGACGGTTGCATACATCGCAAAGTGCTACATCATCGCCAAAATCATCAATCAATTTAATCAATCTTTCCCTTTCACAATTCATTCTTGACACCCCTATCTTTCCACATTTTGCTTGTGTTGGCGCTCCGTGTTATCCATTGACAATTTAATGGGTTATAATTACCATTCGGATTTATTCTGTCGATTGTTAGGTTTTCCTTATATCCATTGTTTATTGCCCAATTATAAAAGTTATAAAAATCTTTTAGCCATTCATCGCAAACAAATATGTTTTTCCCACCGTAGTTTTTGTAACAAGGCAATTTTTTATTATAACATCTTCCTTTCATATCTTGCCATATTCTATATAACCGTGTCTTACATAGTCCGTGCTTAGTAAATTGTTTTATTTTATTTTCCTTTGCTAAACAACCACAACTCTTTGTGTTCCCACTTATCAGTTTACTACTGTTTACCATTACAATGTTTCCACATTCGCATTTACATTCCCATAATGCGTTGCCATATTGTGTACCGACACGCTTTATTGCAGTTAGCCTACCAATTTTTTTGCCCGTAAAATCTCTTGCCATTCTCATTCCTCTACCTCCGCAAACCAATAGGCTTTCATACACGTCAAACAACGTTTTCCTTCGCAATAAACTGTTTTGTCAACTGTTTGAGGACAACAAGTAATAACACCGTGGGTTTCGTGAATCTTCGCGTTCGGGAACATCTTCAAAAACTCGCTCTGCCTTGTCTTTATCGGATGTTCTTCACACCAGTTGAGGATGATTTGGTTGGCTTTGTCGGGGACTTTCATCATCAAGTAACTACAAGCTATACATTCTCCGTTGTTGTTAACTCCTAAGGGACAATCCTCACATTTTTTTATATTCTTACACACTCTCGCATAATCATATATCGTTGCTTTTTCCATTTTCATAACTCCCCTTTAATTCTTTTATAATCTCACCGCAATACGCATCTTCGGTTAAATCCATAAATTCCTTAACCGTCATAATATCATTGTCAATATCTATATTGTGACTTCTTGCAAATGATTTTCGCCCCATTTCACAGCTACCTGTCAATTTATGGTGCCATTGGTAGAAGTCTTTTACAGGATATTCTTCATTGACATCAGGAAATTTCTCTTTGAACAGTTTTATCTTTTCTTCAATATCCATATCGTCAAGGATTTTTTCTTCAAGTGCGGATTGAGCTTCTTTCAATGTTTCGCCGTGTGCAAAATATCCGTTGCCTTTTACTATGTAACAAGGTTTTAATATTACGTTTTGTTCTAAAACATAGCCTTTTGCAACATTGCCGTGAATGTGGGTAAATATTGTAGGTGTATCGTCAACTCTATAAACGTCATATCCGTTAATACTTTTAATTCCGTAGCCGTTGCCGTAGCCGTTGCCGTAGCCGTTGCCGTAGCCGCAGCCGTTGCCGTTGCCGTCGCCGTTGTCGTTGCCGTAGCCGTCGCCGTCGCCGTTGCCGTAGCCGTCGCCGTAGCCGTAGCCGTAGCCGTCGCCGTTGCCGTTGCCGTTGCCGTCGCCGTCGCCGTAGCCGTAGCCGTTGCCGTCGCCGTCACTTAAAAACTGTTTAATCTTTAATATGTCCATTCTGTCACGCCCTTTATATTTTTAATGGCCTTGTCAGAACACGGCACAATTTCGCATATATCAGTCAAAATAATACTGTCAACTTTATTTGAAAATCTGCAATCATTTGTTTTTTTTGCACCGTTTTCAGCTAAATCAAGCAATGTATTCGCACCATTCCAACGCCATAAATTACGAACGTTTTTCATTTCAACTTCCTGTTTATCCTGTGAAACTAATTCACCAAAATAAACTCCGCTCTGGACACCTCTCACCAATACTTTTTTGCCTACATAATTTGTCATTTTACATCTTCCTTTCTTGATTTTAATTATTCAAATCCGTAACACTTTGTACCACCTGTGTAACCTCATTTGTAACACCCAAAAAACCTTTTGTAATGCGGTTGTAACACCCGTACCACCTATTTTTGAATTTTCTCTATATATAGCAAACATATACTCATTTTTTACATTCGGGGTATATATAGTGTTTTATATATGTATGTATATCATTTTGCGTGTTACAGGTGTTACAAAGGGTACACCCTTATTAGTACGGAATGTCAATATTTCCCGTGATGTCAGGGCTTTCATCCATTTTTGCGTTCTTTAAAAAAACGCACCTTGTAACACGTCCCAAAATTCTTTTAAGCTTCGTGGTCTTGTTTTTCTCGCAGGTTATGATGTCGTTTTGCTTCGCCCAAGATAAAAATGCAGTCGCGTTATATCCCTCATTCTGCATAATTTTGTCAAACTGGCCCTTAATTATGTATGTATATTCGCCATCCATCACACCCCAAATTTCGGGCATTTTTTCGTTATGTACGGCAGCGCAAAGCGTTTCGCTGGTTATGAATTTCGAGGTGTTTATCGCCACAAAATCATACAGAAACGCCAGAGCCCTCTCATTTGCCGAAACATCCTTTTTGGTAGATAAAAACGGCTCAATATCGGTAAGTTTAAGCTTTTGCCCGTCTTTAAAAATCCACTCGTCAATAAGTTGGTCGGCGGTTAATATAATGCTTGCCGCCAAAGCCTGCTTTTCCGTTGTTTCGCCGTTCGCCACAAGCTCAAAAATACACTTTTGCAAATCCTTTGCATATTTCATATTGTCGGGTTCGGACAGTGTTTCAATAAACTCACGCCCTGCAAACCCGTAATTTTGTTTAACGGTTTCTACAACCCGCACCGGGTCGTTAAAAAGCCTTATGTCCTTGCAGTCTATTTGTATAACGCGGTTTACGGCACCTCCGCCGGAGTTGTCACAGGCAATAGGCATTTCGCCGGTAGTTAACATACAATTTTGCCACGTTCCGCTCTTGCGCAGTCCGCCCTGCTTTTGACTGCGTGTTTTTCCCACTCCCTCTGTCAAAGCGTAAATAATTGCATCAAAGTTTTTCTTGTCTTTAATCATCTGTAATTCATCCATAATAAGGGGCATTGAGTTAACAAAAGTTGCCTCTTCCTCTTGACCTACCACCGTAGCATTAAGGGGGCGCACATAACTGCCAAGCCTCGGATTTCCCCAAACAGACGCGGCAACCATAATGCCAACCGTTTTTCCCGCTTCACTTCCGCCCCAAAGATGAACAAAGAACGGCAATGCGTCGCAGAGGTGAACCAGTACAGAGGAAAACGACGCCGATAGTACAAACTTTGCAACAATATTACTTCCGTTTCTGATTTTTTCTGCGAGTTCAAACCATTTTTCACGGTCGCCCCGTTCCTTTACCGCCTCAAAGAATGATTTGTATTTGTCCTCGCCGTCAAAAACGAGGTTGTCAACGTACGGCGAAAATCCGTAGTCATCTATCCACCCAAGACGCGATACAGTGGTTACTTCTTCAATTTCGCGGTAATTAAGCGCCTCAATGTCGGTAAGATACTGCACAAGATATTTTGCATTTTCGCTGTTCACCGCAACTCCGAAGCCTGCAAGGTTTGTAATGGAATTTTTGCTCGCAAGCGTGGTTTTGTCAACGATAATTTCGCGCCACCGTCCGCCCTTTGAAAACGCAAGTTTCAGTTTTTCAAGTCCCGTGTCTATGTTAACAAGTCTTTGCACCGGCATAATAGGGTGCGAGCAGGCAACAACCTCAAATCCGAATTTGTCGGTCGTGGTAACTCCGAAATCGTCTGCCGTCCAACGTCCGCATCTAAGCTCCGCAGGTTGATTTGTAAATTCTGTCACGCTCTCGCCCTCGACACCGCTTTCAAGATTTGCCATTTCCGTATACGCCTTTAACAAGGCTACAAAGTTAAGCACCTTTACCGACTTTGCTTTTTCCTGCATAACGCTTGTAAGCTGTTTGAATTTCAGTTTGTTGTCTTTAAACTGCCATAACCATTCAAACGGCTTTGTGCCGGTCAGAAAATCCTCTTTTGTATAATTCGGCACTTTCTCGTTCAAGCTTTTTCACCTCGCTTTCGTAATATGAAATTTCAAATTCGTATAAATCGATTTCGTGCAGGCTTAGCACATATATTTCGTTTATGTCCGCATTGCTTTTCGGTATGTTTTCGCGCCTTTTTCTTTCCGCCTCACATAAAAGCGAATATGCAATGTCAATAACTTCTTTAAGGCGGACAATGCGGTTTTTCAATTCGTTTCTCTTTGCAATTTCTTTACTGCGTTTGACATTTTCTCTCAAGGTAAGATTTTTACCACCCTGTAAATTAAGGTTAAATTCATAATTTATCCTTGCAATCGCCTGTTTAAAATCAATTCCGCAATATTTCATAACAAAGGTTACCACGTCACCGCTTTCACCGCATCCGAAGCAGTGATAACGGGTTCCGTTTTTGTAAATCTTAAACGACGGTGTTTTCTCGTTGTGAAAAGGGCAGCATACCGCACCGCCCTTTTCGATTTTAAATCCGTACTTCGCCAAAAGTTCGCTCATTTTTACGTTTTCTTTTATTCTGCCTAATATATCAGTCATATCAAACACCTAAAATCTCAACAATTTTCGCGCCTGTTTCGCGTTTTTCGCAAAACACGTAATCAATACCGTATTTGTCCTTAATCGTGCTTAAAACCTTGAATAAACGCTCGCCGTCCCACGCATAGGGAGTTTTGTCAAGGCGCGGATTATACCAGCTTTTCACGTCGTCAAGGCTCTTTATACCAAAACCGTGCTCGCACAGAATAATGATTTTAATTCCCATATCCTGCGCACGTTTTAACTCGGCGCAAAATCTTTTGTGTCCTTGGCATACGTTTGTGTAAATTTCAGATAAATTCTGTTTTCTGTCGATAATAAGCCTCGGATTGTCAAGGTTCATATAGTCGCCCACATAAAGCTTTGACGGATAATGTTTAATACCGCACCTGTCAAAATGCGCAATTATCTGTTTAACGGCTCTTTGTTTCTCGCGCGTATCAATTTGTATCGTCATCTATGCGCACCCCCCCTAAAACGGCAAATCATCAGCATTTTCGGGGAAGCCTATATCACCCTGCGGCGCAAATGATGTGTTGTCCGATGCAGACGAACCGCCCCTTTTCTCGCTTGTAAAAAATACGCTGTCGGCGATAACCTCCATACCGTAGCGCGTGGTACCGTCCTCGTCCCACTTTTTCGACTGAAGCTTTCCCGTTATACCTATCCATTGACCTTTTGCAAAATATTTCTCCAAAAATTCCGCAGTCTTGCCGAATGAAACACAGTTTATGAAGTCCGCCTCATAATCGCCCGACTTGCTTTTAAATTTCCTCTGCACCGCAACCGAAAAGCGTGCAAAAGAATTGCCCCCGTCGTATTGTTTAAGCTCAACATCCTTTGTGAGCCGTCCTACCAAATTAACAGTATTCATCAGCCAAATCCTCCGATTTCTTCGCTTCCGTAAGAATTTTTGTCGCCTTGCACGCGTTGCACCTTTCGCATCGGCGAGGCTCGATAAATCCATTTTTTACCGCGTCGTAATATGTAATTTTTTCTTTAAAACGGTTTAATTCAAAGTCCAGCGCACTCTGCGATATTTCTATAATGTCAATGTCGGGAACGCCCTCTTTAGTAGCGGCCGCAAGATAAAACGGCAAAGTTTTTCCCGTGTTCTGTCTTACAATTTCCTGATACACCGCGCCCTGCAAATCGTAGCGCCACGCCTCAAACCATAAGAGTTTTCCCTGTCCCTCTTTGTATACGGGCGCAAAGTCTTTCATAATTTTCAAGTCTACAATCTTGTCGGGCAGGTAAGAGTCAATCTTTATTTTAACGGGAACACCCTCAATTTCGCCCGTCATAATAACCTGCTTTTTGCCCGACATATATTGCATAAAAAGCTTGTCCCGCTCAATGTGCGATATAATTTCATTCGCGTGCACATACTGCGATAACAGTTCGCCGTTTTTCTTAAATATCTGCGGGTTTTTCGCCTTGAATATGTCAAGCGTCCCCTCAAAATGCGCGTCAACGTATGAACCCACAAGCATTGACACCGTTTGTTCGCGTTTGTATTCGCCCTTAATTTCAGCAAGCGCACCGAATTCGCACTCTTCAAACGCCTTGAACTGCGACACGCCCATATATTTTAACTGATTTTCGGTTGAGAAATAATTTTCATTCGTTAACATAAATATTTAATCTCCATTTCGTTATCGTTTGTGGTTCGCGCCGCTATAAACTGCAAGCCCTTGCCGGCACATTTTTCATACAGTCTTTTCCTGTTTTCGTCAGATAGTTTTTCCGCTCCGTCAATGAGTATAATCTGCAATGAATTGGGTTTTGAAAGGGCAACGTCAACGCAGAGGTCAAGCTGCTCTCCCTCGGACAAATTCGACACCGGCAAACCGTTTATAAGGGGAATACCGTCCTTTACCGTCAGCCCCTCAACAGGAATTGTAGCCGTCTGCAAAATTTCGCCCGGAAGCGTTCTCGCAAGCTCAATTTTCGCCGTAAGACTGTCGGACTGTTTTTTAAGCTCGTCCGTTTCGCTACGGAGCTGAACAATTCTCCTGTAATCGCTTATGTGGCTTTTCATCGCGTCAGCCTCGTTTATTTCATCTTCAAGTTCGGTTGTGTCGGCAACGGTTTTTGACGCATATTCATTTGCGATGCGCGTGTCGGCGTCAAGCTTTGCAACACTCTCGGAAAACCTGCTTTCTATGAGCGCTTTTTTGTCGGCAAGCTTTGTTTCAAGACCGCCGAGTTTTTCCTCCGAGGCTCTGATTTCAGCTTTCATTCGCTCAATGCCCGATAAAAGGCTTGTGCGCTCGTCGTTTATAGCTTTTTCCTCCCGCGATATTGCAATTTCCTTTTCTGCCTCAATACCGCGCATTTTTCCGTTGTAACCGTCGAGAAAAGTCTTTGCACGTGTGATTTTGCCGTTTTCCGCATTTATTTCCGCAAGCTTTTTGTAAGCACCGCTCAAATCGTAATTTTCCCAGTAATCAGCGTCGTAGTTTTCGGGGATGTCTTTTGCAAGGTCCTCAATAAATGCAAGCTTGTTGCGCATATCGCGGTTGATGTTCTGCCGTCTTTGGAAGTAATCGCCCTTTTCCGACTGAATGTCGCTCAAAACCTGCAAAATGTTCTGTTCGTAGTTTACATTTTCGGGAATTTCGCCGAATTTTTCTTTTATCCAGTTTAAATCCCAGTCAAATTCTATAAGGTCGAGTATAACCCTGTTTTGTTCGTTTTTCGTCATCTGCGTAAATGCCACAGGGTCAATCTGAAGCGGTGTAAAAAGCTTTTGCAAAAAGCTTTCGGGCGAGTTTATCTCTTTCCCGTTTTCCTTTACAGACTTGTAGTCGGCTTGTCCGCTTCTCTTTTTGCGGTTTATGTAAAGCCCGGTGTCGGTTTCAATAAGTATTTCGCCCTCGTTTTCGCCTTTTTTGAGAATGTAATCTCTGTTCGACGAATTTGTGAGCGCATATCTTACCGCATCGATTACCGAGGTTTTACCCACACCGTTTGTACCTGTAATTTCAATGCTCTTTCCGTCAAGCTCCGTTTCGGATATCCCGAATAAGTTCCTAATCTTGATTTTCGTTGTTTTCATTGTTTACCTCACCTTTATTTTTATTTTGATTTTCTTTTACAGCGCACGCCTCACAAAGTGCGCGCCCGTATTTTTTACTTGTGTATGCGCTCATCTGTTCGGCGGTCATCGAGTGTGCCGGAGCAATCTCACCTCCGCAGTCCGCGCAGTAATATTTTTTTGCGCTTACATTTCTCGGCAAAACGTCCTTAATGCGGAGCGCGTCGTAAATTTTGCCGAACGCCTTAACCTGCTCAATATGAATTGTTATCCGTTTTCCGACCATTTTTTCGGTAAGTTTTGAGTGAAAAAGTTTCGCCAGTACCTTTTTGTTGGTCGGGTTGACAATCATAGGTTTGAAATCTTCCTCAAAATACATCACCGCGCACGCCTCGGATTTGCCGTTTGTAACAACTTCTTCCTCGCGGAAGTTTTTTATCGTTACAGTTATTTCTTTAACGTCCAAGTCGTATAAATCGTATGCCCCTATGTAGTTCGGGTTTTTACCCATAAGCATTATATCAGCCATTTTTACTTGCTCCTTGAAAATTTAATATATTGTACAGCTTATGCTTTTTGCAGAACAAAGCCGACGAAACAAACTGTTTAAACCGTGCCGAATGTTTGCCAAGAGGGTGTATGCATAGATACAGCGCTGTTTGCCAAAACGCCGTATTTTGTATGATTTTATGACAAAGAACGCGATGGAGTAAACGTCCTTTTAGTGCACGGATCCGCAAAGTGCGTGCCGTTTTTATCACGGTTTAAAAATTCCCCTCTTGACAAATTGAGATTTACCAAGTATAATAGTTGTAGTTTATCTTATCTTTATTTTTATCTTGCCGTTGCTTGACAACGGCTCTTTTTTTGCGCATTTTCAGTATCTGCACCAAGCCGATGAGCGCCGAAAACGCCAGTGCGTTAAAAACCGCCTGTAAAAACGTCGCGTTTCCGCACTCGTATCCGCCCAGCGAACCTATAACCAAAACGCCGAGTATCATTTGTATGTACGTCATTTTTTAAACTCCTTTCTACTGCGCGTAACCCGAATACGGAAAATATTCGGCAAGCTTTTCACGCGGTACTTTTAAAACATCAAGTATTTTGTAACCCTCGTCAATCGTAAAGCACTTGCTTCCGTGAAATCTTGTCGTTAAATATGTCTGCGATTTTCCGAGCACCGCACTGATGTCATTTTGCGTTATGCCTTGAACAAACATATCCCGGCGCAAAAGCGCGTATTTCATCTTTTCCATTCGTTTCACCTTCTTTCTGAATTATGTTGATTTTGGTAACCTCGTTGATTTTTATGTTATTAACTTCATAAAAATTAAAACAATAATTAAGAAAACAATTACAGTAGTTAAAATCGATATTGTAGTTACCGCCACTGCGTGCCAGTATTTGTGCAAATACTTCTCGCGCAGTGTTTCACTTTCCATTAGTTTTTTTCTCATTCCAATCACCTCACAATCAATTTCCTTGCGTTTACGTAAGTCAATGTGCAAAAAAAATATTATCCCTTTCTTCAGCTGACAAATCAAGTGTATCGGTAATTTTTTTTATTTCAAATCTTGAAAAATCGCCATTTCGTGATATTTTCCGATAAAATGTAGCTTCGCAGATACCCAATTCATTACAAAGCTTTATTGTAGATATACCTTTTTCTATTATTTTTGCCTTGAGTAAATTTTGATTAAACAATGTCCGCACCTCTTTTCTTGCGTTTTCGTAAGTTAAATATAACATAATTTTTCTGTCTTGTCAATACTTTTTTGCAAGTTTTTTATATATTTCTTAAAAAAACACTTGCTTTTTTGCAAGTTTTGTTTTATAATACTATTTGTAGTTAAGGGAGCGGCGGTTGTTTCCGACACCTACCGAAAAGGGGGGTGTGACTATGGAAGAAGTTATTTGTTTTACATTACTTATAACGATAATTATTCTTTACATAAAGAAATAACCGCCTACTCTGCATAGTAGACGGTTTACTTAAATAAACGGTTTATTTGCGGAAACAACTATTGTTGCTCCCTTTCTACATTTATATTAGCACATTTTCGACAGTATGTCAAGAGGTGATTTTATGGATATAAATGAAAAAATTAAAAACAGACGAATTGAATTAGGTCTTACTATGCTTGAAGTAGCAAAAAAAGTCGGGGTTAGTGAGGCAACCGTTTCCCGCTGGGAGAGCGGTGACATAGCAAATATGCGCCGTGATAAAATTGTACTCCTTGCCAATGCACTCCAAGTACCGCCTTCGTTTATTATGGACTTGGAAGAAGATGAACCGAAACCTGTTGACCTTGACAAAGAACTCGAAGGCGTACGGTTCGCACTCTATACAGAAACAGAAGAGCTTACTGATGACGACAAGCAGGCGGTATTGGATTTTGTGAGATTTTTGAAATCCAAAAATAAAAAAGAGGAGTGAGTACATATGACAAATGAAAAACTCCTTGAACTTGCCAAAGAAAAAGAAATAGATGTTCAAGAATTTAATTCTATGCCCTTAAAAGGGTTAGCGGTGCGTACCGACGACGATATTCACCATATTGCAATAAATAAAAGTATGTGCAAAAATTCAATAGATGAAAAAGAAACACTCGCACACGAAATCGGACATTGCGAAACAGGTTCGCTCTATTGCTCAACCGAATCATATTGCATACGTGAGAAGTGCGAGGAAAATGCCAAACGCTGGACCATAAACACACTTATTCCGTTTGATAGGCTTTTATCAGCCGTAAAAAGCGGGTATACAGAGTGTTGGGAAATCGCCGATAAACTCGACGTCACTTGCCAACTCGTTCAGCAGGCATTTGAATATTATATAAATATATGCGGTTATGCGATTGAATAAAATTTCTAAAAAGGAGTTAGAAAAATGTTTGAAGAAAAAATAAAATCATTTATTGGTCGAATTGAAGATTTAAAAGAGAATATTAAAACGGAAGAAGCAACAAAAACGTCACTCATAATGCCGTTTTTCTCAATGCTCGGATATGATGTGTTTAATCCTATGGAGTTTGTGCCGGAATACATAGCCGACGTAGGAATTAAGAAGGGTGAAAAGGTTGATTATGCGATTATACTCGATAATGAACCTACTATCCTTATAGAAGCAAAAAGCATAACCGAAACATTAGACAAGCACGATTCACAACTCTTTAGATATTTCGGAACGTCAAACGCAAAATTTGCAATCTTGACAAACGGTGTTATATACAAATTTTACACCGACCTTGAAGAAACAAATAAAATGGATACTACACCGTTTTTGACTGTTGACCTTTTGAATTTGCGTGACAGCGATATTGCAGAACTGAAAAAATTCTCAAAAGAAAATTTTGACAAAAATAATATATTAAACAGTGCATCGGAGTTAAAATACTGCGGATTGATTAAAGCATTTTTAAAAAGGGAGTTTACAACTCCTTCTGATGAGTTTACAAGGCTTATTTTATCATCTGATATTTACGAAGGACGGCTCTTGCAAAACGTTGTTGACAAGTTTAAACCGCTTGTTAAGAAGTCGATTTCTGCGTATATAAATGAGATTGTAAATGACAAGATTAAAACGGCGCTTAATAGCGAAACACCAGCCGAAGAGGAAACCGAGGAAATTACCGGAATAGAACCAGCTGACGAAATTATAACGACGGCGGAAGAGTTGCAGTCATTCTATATTATAAAATCAATATTGGGCAATGATATTGAATTAAATCGAATTACATATAAAGACACGGTAAGTTATTTTTCTGTTTTAATTGATAATAAGGTTACTCGTTGGGTTTGTCGCATATACCTCAAAGAACACACTAAATATCTTATTATCCCAAATGGTGATAAACAAGAGAAGTATAATATAGATAAAATATCGGATATTTACAACCTATCAGAAAAACTAAAAACAAGAGCGTTTGCATTGGTTTGATTATATGAATTGAGGTGTAGAATATGAAATTCGGATTGAGAACACCGTCGCTGAAGCGTTCATTAAAGGCAAGAACAACCGGCAGGGCAAAACGTGCAGTGAAAAAGGCTCTAATCCCCGGATACGGTAAAAAGGGTATGGGGTGGATAAAAAATCCCAAAAAGGCTGCATACAACAAAGTTTATAACAAAACTTCTTTCGGTATTGGAGATTTGTTTAAATTGTTTAAATAATACATAAAAATATCCCCTTTCGCAGCGGCAACTGCAAAAAGGGATTGAAGATGAATATAGGCGCAAAACCTATACTACACATACAAGTATAGTTTATCACATTGCGCCTTTATTTGTCAATAAAAAATAAAGGAGTGCATAAATTATGCAAAGAACAAACACCGCCGTATGGTACGAAAACCAAAAAAGGTGGCAGATTAAAGTGCAAAAAAACGGAGTGCGCCGAACATTTACAAGTTCGCTTCCGGGCAGAAAAGGCAAGACAGAGTGTCACCGCAAGGCTGATGAATGGCTTGACGATAACATTATCGACACAAATAAAAAGGTGTCATATGTATTTGACCGCTGGGTTGAGGAATTGACGCTCACAACGTCCAATACGCACGTTCGGCAGTATAAATCGTATAATAAAAACTGGATTTCGCCGAATATCGGAAACGTGAGAATGTGCGACCTCACCGAGCAGCACTTGCAAATTGTGATAAACAAAGCGTATAAAAAAGGTCTGTCAAAAAAGACGCTTTCAAATATCAAAGCTTGTATGTGTTCCTTTTTAAAGTATTGCAGAAAGTGCAGATACACCGCACTTATTTCGGAAAACTTGTATATACCGAGAAATGCTAAAAAAGGTGAGCGCACAGTCTTACAACCAAAAGATATAAAAATATTATTTTCAAGTGATAAAACGATAAGGTTCAGCAAAGAAATTCGCGATTTCTACATAAACGCATACCGTTTTGCGGTCGCCACGGGATTGCGCCCGGGAGAACTTATCGGCTTGCAGTGGAACGACATAAACGGCAGGATTATCAGAACCGCCCGTTCGATAAATATATATAACGAAGTTACCAACGGCAAAAATGAAAATGCCAAAAGATCGTTTGCGCTTACCGACACAGCGTTTGAAATTATAACCGCCCAGCGCGCATTGCTTGATGAATATAAAATAAAAAGTAAATTTGTGTTCTGTAATATTCACGGCGAACATATAAAAGAAAATAATTTCTATAAGCGTTGGTGCGCATTCCGCGATTATAACGGTCTTTCAAAATGCACACCGTATGAACTTCGGCATACGTTTGTTTCTGTGAATAAAAATCTGCCGTTGTCAATGCTTAAATCGATTGTCGGTCATAGTATCACAATGGATACCCTCGCTACATACGGACACGAGCTCGACGGTGAAAAAGAGAATATCGCAAAGGCGGTAAATGATACTTTCAAAAAAATAATATAAGTGGGTTAGAATGTGGGTTATACGTTGCTTAACAATCACATTTTACCCCATTGTAAAAGAAAAAATAAGGCTTTCGTTTTGTTAATTCAAATCCCATCATCTCCGCCACGTCGGAGCAAAGTTCGCTTTGCTCCGTTTTTCTTTGCAGAAAAACATCCGCCTGCTTCCTTGCTCCTCCTCTTCCGCAAAAGGTCACGTTCGCGTCGGCTATGCGTTTGCAAGCGCACGCATAACGCCTTTGGCTCACTACCAACCTTTTGCGGTATGCGCCTTACAGCGTTATTGCTTTCCTTGCTCCTCCTCTTCTGTGAAAAGTCACGTTCAGCTTGCTTTTTTCTTGTTTTGCGCCGTAAACTTATTCTCATAAAAAAATGAGCAGATGTGATATTTGCCTTTATATCGGGCATTTCACGGTCTGCTCTGTTTTTATATCCAAACGCGGTTT
>OGHJ01001615.1_pt1 | contig 23226 bp, 21 predicted proteins | sample 1571351 | NCBI WGS metagenome assembly OGHJ01 (sample SAMEA2582037, study PRJEB24529) | metagenome | biome: Human gut stool | place: China | collected 2011 | reverse complement strand
ACCTGTGACCCTCTGCTTGTAAGGCAGATGCTCTCCCAGCTGAGCTATGCTCCCATCCATTGTGCCGCTCTTCAAGCGACTTCCATATTATACTCAATTGGGTCTCATTTGTCAACCCCTTTTTTAAATTATTTTTAACTATATATAACACTCTGTTTTTTCAGCATATACATGCAAATTCGAACGGTTTCATCCGATTATTACGCGTACGGTGTTGAAAAATTTTCCGTTCGGCATTATCATATATCCGTATTCGCTCCGTTCAAAGCATATTCGGAGTGGGTCCGATACCGCACCGGATGAAGGCCGCCCAAGGGTTGAGGCATTTTGCGGAAATGCCTTTGGGCTTGACCTTTTTCCGAACAAGGAGGCAAATCATATTGAAACATGCTGATTTAAGAACCTTAAGGCGCATTGCGGCGTTTTTGCTTGTTGTTTTGAGCATTGCGGGCATTGCAGCCTGCACCGTACCCGAAGAGGTTTTCCCGCCCGATACCCCGACAGCTGCAATATCGGATGTATTGCACACAACCGAACCCACGGAAATCGGAACAGCCGCCGAAATTGAGCTCTCCGCAAAGCCGACTGCACCTCCGCAGGAACCGACTTCATCGCCGGTGAAAGAAAGCGGCGAATACAGTTCCCGTGATGAAGTTGCTCTGTACATCCACCTTTTCGGACATCTCCCCGCAAATTTCATAACAAAGAAACAGGCGCGGGAACTCGGCTGGCAGGGCGGCGGGCTTCAGGATTTTGCGCCCGGCTGCTCCATCGGAGGGGACAGGTTCGGCAACTACGAGGGGCTTTTGCCGCAAGCGGAAGGAAGGTTTTATACCGAATGCGATATCGACACCTGCGGAGCACCATCACGCGGGGCAAAACGCATAGTTTTTTCGAATGACGGATTGATTTTTTATACCGATGACCATTATCAAAGCTTTATTAAGCTTTACGACGCGGACAATCAAACCGCGGGTTTTTGAGAAATTTTAAGGATAATTGAGGATAATTGACCATGACCATATCGGATAACAATTTCACACACAACTCCGGTTCCGAACAAAGCGGCGGCATTAAGAATATCCGCATTGACTTTACGGCGATTGCGGGAATTACCGATGCGCATCTGCGTATTGCCGAGGCATTGCAGTTTCCGGATCATTACGGAAAAAACCTTGATGCACTCTTTGACTGCCTTGCGGAAATATGCAAACCCGTTGCAGTGACTCTCTTCGGAACGAGCGCGCTGACTGCCGCCCTCGGCAGCTACGGGAGCATGATGCTGCGCGTGTTTTCGGACGCGGCAGCCGAAAACCCGAATCTTTCCGTTGAAATTGCCGATTAGTTTTATCGCATTCGATTTGTTAAAGTTTCAATGTTTTGGTTTTAAAACAAAAGCGGCAGACAGGATTTTTCCCGTCTGCCTTTTGCCGAATATACGAAACTGAGTGTTGTTTAATTGCTTTTTATGCCGTTCCGAGTGCTGCTTTGCCGCTTGTTTTCAAAGACCGGAACCAATCCTCAGCCTTTGTAAATTATTCGGCTGCCTGCTTCGGCACTGCCCTTAATTGTTTTGCATTCAATACTGCCGCGAGCCTCCGCATGTCCTGCGATATCGCCGCAGCTTATGTTGCCTCCGCAGTCAACGTTTCCGTCAACATTTCCGCAATTCATGCTCCCGCTTGTCTTCGCATGTCCGAGTATATCACCGCAGTTCACATCTTTGCCCGCATTGACATCGCCGCTGACTTTGCCGCATTCAACACTTCCGCCGGTTTCAACATCGCCGCCGACATCCGCACAGCCGACATTTCCGCCCGCATTGACATCGCCGCCGATACTGCCGCATTCAATGCTTCCGCCCGCTGAAATGTCTCCGCCGATATCAGCGCAGTTGACATTGCCGCCCGCGCCGACATCTCCGCCGATTTCACCGCAGTTCACATTTCCGCCCGCATACACATCACCGTTAACACTGCCGTTGATGTCGGCATTGCCCCAAATTTCAACATTTATCGAGCAATCGGTACGTCCGCCTTTCCTGCCGAACATACCCGCAATTCCGTTCTCTTTTTCATATTTCAGTTCAACGGGAATGCAAACCGCCGGATCGTATTCCTGACTTGACACGATCTGTTTTCCGCGCATCAGCACAACGCGCAGGGTGTTGTCATCCGGCATTTCGTCAATCATGATATTGCTCCATTCGAAACGATTTCCGTAATTACGGGTCGAAGAACGCGAATGTTTTTTTGCGTTTTTTTCAAATGCGCAGCCCGCTTTTTCAGCTTTTTTCTTTGCCATTCTCTCGATTTTTCTGCCGAATTCCTCTATGGCATCCCTGTTGACGCTTACAATGCCGTTTCTGCCCTTTTTCACAAAGATGCAGCTGCCGTCATCATCTTCTTCATCGTCATCGTCATCTTCATCGTCATCATCATTTTCATCGTCATCGTCTTCTTCATCGTCCCCGTCATTTTCATCGTCGTTTTCGTCCTCGTATTCGACTTCAACCGATTCCGGGTTGCAGGCAGCATCGCATTGCTGTTCGGCATCGGTCTGAATTTCTTCACCCGCCTCGATGTTTTTCTCGTTCTTAACATCGCGCAGCAGCTCATCCAGCGAAACGCCGAAAAGATCCGCAATTCGCGGCATCAACTCAATATCGGGATAGGAAGCCGCCGTTTCCCATTTGCTGACGGCCTGAACGGACACTCCGAATTCGGCAGCAAGCTGTTCCTGCGTCATTCCGCTTGCCTTACGCAGCTCGCGCAGTTTGATTGCAAAGTTTTCTTTCATGGTATTTTCCCTCTTTCTGATTTTCGCGAGTCGCCGCACCGCATATCTGTTACGTTTGGAAAACGTTTTTGTGTTGCGCCAACTCTTAATTTCGCGCTCATTTTAGCAACGCAAGCTTTTCATGACAATAAAGCGGTGGTTGAAAACCCCAAAAAATCTGCTCAACCGTTGGTTGAATCCCGTGCCGCCGCAAATTTTTTATTCCTTTCGGTTTGTTTTGCGTGTTTCTTTAAAATTATTTCTGACTGAAATCTTTTTTTCACAGATATATCTGCGTTTATCAGCAAATCAACCAAAGGTTGAATCGCATATCATTGCGAAACTCTCTTTGGTGTTTGCGCAAGAAGCTGTTTTATCGCCGCATTCCGCGCCCGCTGCGCTGCGAATTCACGGAAAAAGAACTTGCGATGCAGCGGAACATTCGTCCCGAAGCAAGGCGCAGACGCGTCTCAGCATCACAGTCTCCGTCCGCATTCGGCTGTTCATCCGTAACAATTGTTGAAAAAACTCCCGCATTCGCAAGCTCGTAAATATGTTCATAGCCCCTTCCGAGCCTTCCCGCAACAATAAAGACGGGCACGGCGCCGCCGGAATTTGCGGCACAGCGTTTCACAACCTCGCCGACGGCCTTCCCGTTGTCCGCACTTGATGCATCAAGCTGCCCTTCTCCGGTTATGACAAGATCGGTGTCCCCAAGCAATGCATCAAAGCCGACCGCATTGAGTACCGCCGCCGAGCCGTGAGTCAATTCCGCGCCCAAAAGAGCCGACAGCATTGCACCCATGCCTCCCGCCGCGCCTGCACCGCATTCGGCGGACACTTTTCTCCCTGCCGCAGCGTCATACAAGGCCGCAATGTTTTTCATCCCGTCTTCAAGAGTGTTTAATGCTTCGGCGTCCGCGCCTTTTTGCGGCCCGTAGGTGTACGTCGCACCGTTTTTGCCTGTAAGAGGATTATCAACATCACACATAACGGTTATCTTTGCCTCGAAAACATCTCTGCGCAAGCCCGACAAATCAATTTTACGCACCAAGGCAAGCTCTCGGCCGCAGCCCGAAAGCTCATTGCCTTCCGCATCCAGAAACTTAACGCCGAGAGCCGCTGCCGCGCCCATTCCGCCGTCGTTGGTTGCGGAACCGCCTATACCGATCAAAATATTCCTTATCCCCTCGTTCAATGCTGAAGCGATAAGTTCGCCCGTCCCCCTGCTCGTTGCAGAAAGCGGATCCAATGCATTTTCATCCATCAATGCAAGCCCCGATGCCTTTGCCATTTCAATAACCGCTGCGGCACCCGCCGTTTTTTCACCGAATGAGGTCAGAACACCGTATTCGGCAGCAATTTTCCTGCCGTCCGGCGCAGTCACATTCACCGAACGCATATTCCCGTTAAAAGCACGAGTAAGCGTTTCGGCCGTGCCGTCCCCTCCGTCCGCAATCGGAAGCGTTCTCACACTGCATCCGGGAAGGCATTGCCGCGCTGCATTTTTGATAATCGTGCAAACTCTCTGTGCATCCATGCTGCCCTTGAACTTGTCCGGAGCAATAAGCATTCGAATACCTGCGCCGACAGGGTCAATACGCCTTCCGCCGTATTCTTCAAAAGGGTTCACGACAGGCTTTTCTGTTTTTTTGCAGCCGCACTCCGTCAAGTCCTTTTCATTAAAGACAAGGGTTCCGTTTTCGTCAAATCTGCCGTAAAAAGCCAGCTCCTCCGCCCGTCTGAGCGCATTCGTCTGAACGACGGGCCTGTATTCCGCAAGCGCACCCGAAACGAGCGGATTGTCGTTCAGCTTTTCAAACAGACTGCGTGTTTGTTTTATGCCGCCGCCTGCAAATGCAACCGTGAATATGTTTTTATCGTCGCTTTCATCAACCGGAAAATGACCCGCAAACAATTGAAGTCCACGAACGTCCGCCCTTTCAATTGCCGAAAAAACAAGGTTGAACGCATGTTCGCGTTCATCTCCGTTCTCAATCGAATCGAATCTGAATCCGATGCCGAAGCGTGAAATATTCATAGTTCTGTGACCTCAACTTTCTTTTGTATTGTGCGGAACAATGCAAAGCCCCGTCCCGCCGTCTTCAACCTCTACCGTGCAGTCGTTGCAGCAGTATGCATCCTCAAGCAGCTTTTCGCTGATAAAATCCTCGCATTCGTTCGAAACGCAGCGTGCAACAGCCCATGCACCGTTTTTTTCGAGTTCGGCTTTTTCAATTTTGCTTGCAATGTAATTTGCGGCGGAAGCGCCGAAACGAACCGTTCGACCCGTTTTTTTGAGTTTATCGGACAGATCATCCAGCATCAGTTTTGCAATCTCGGGAACAGCGGCTTGAGCCGCAGGCAAAAGCGCAGCAACGCAATCCGCATCGGAAGCGATTTCCGGCGGAAGTATCTGCCTTGCATCCCGCTCGTCGCGGCTGCCGTTCAACGCATTTGCCTCATCCGAAAAGCCCGCCCTGCGCTGTTTAAAGCTGTCGCCTTCACCGCAGGTGACGAATACAATCGCATTGCGGAAGCTTACATTTTTACCTTTTGCATCGGTCAAAACGCCGCACCGCATGATGCTTTGAACAAGCGAACGCACGGCAGCGTTTGCGTATTGAATGTCGTCAAACAGCACCACTGCAAAAGGCTTCCGCCGCACGGCTTCGGTCAGTCTTCCGCCGGAGACAGAACCCGCAGGTGAACCCGTCAACGTGTTAACCGCCGAATAGTCGGAATACTCGCGCATGTCAAACCGCAAAAGTGCATTTTCGCCCGGATACAATGTCTCTGCAAGCACTGCTGCAAGCTTGGTTTTTCCCGAACCTGCCGCTCCGGTTACGGCAATTGCGGCACGCGGACGGTCGGGATCGTTCCGCCATGTGAAAGCGGAACGAAGGGCTTTGCACACGGAAGCAACCGCGGTCTCCTGCCCGATTATGTGCGCATTGATCAACGAATCCAGTTTTGAGAGCCGCGAACGAACCGTGCCGTCAAGACTGCTTACGGGAATCCCCGTCAATTCGTGAACAGTCTGTGCAACATCGCCGGCAGTAACGATCGGACGACAGCTCTTTTTTAAAGAAGCCGCAGTGAATGCCGAATTCTCCGCTCCCGCATGAAGTGCATCCGCTGTTCTCGATCCGCCGAGCTGCTTTTCCTGTTTTCTTAATTCAGCCGCAAGTGTAAAATCCCGCTCATTCAATGCATCCTCAATACGCATTCGGAGGCTGGCCCTTTCCTGCCGCAGTTCCGCTGTATTCTGCGGAGCAAGCCGCCGGCGGGAAGCTGTTTCATCCATTATATCTATCGCCTTATCCGGAAGAAATCGCTCCGGAATGCAGCGAACGGACATATCAACACAGGCTTCCGCTGCCTCGTCCGTAATCGAAACGCCGTGATGCGCCTCGTATTTCGGACGCAAACCGCGAAGGATTGCGATCGCTTCCTCCCGTGTGGGTTCTTTTACGACTATCGGTGAAAAACGCCGTTCCAGTGCGGCATCTTTTTCGATATAGAGCCTGTATTCATCAAACGTTGTTGCGCCGATCAGCTTCAACCCGCCGCGAGCAAGCGCGGGTTTCAGGATATTGGCAGCATCGAGACTGCCCTCGCCCGCACCTGCGCCGATTATCGTATGTATTTCGTCAATAAAAAGAATTGTTTCGGGAGTTGTTTCGTCAAGAAGTGCTTTCAGCCTCTCCTCAAATTCGCCCCTGTATTTCGTTCCCGCAACGAGTGCGCCCAAGTCAAGCCGCAGCACCCGCGACGAACGCAGCTCGACAGGAACATCACCCGAAACTATCCTTTGAGCAAATCCCTCAACGACAGCCGATTTTCCGACGCCGGGATTTCCCGTAAGCACAGGGTTATTCTTGCTCCGCCTAAGCAGTGTCTGAATCAACCTGTTCAGCTGCGCTTCACAGCCTGTCAACGGATCAAGCTCCCCCCGCGCCGCCCTTGCCGTAAGGTCATCGGTATAGCTTTCCAACATCGGCGAACTCTGTCCGCCCCGAGGCTTATTTTTCCCGCGAGATACGTTTTCATCATGCGGCTGTCTTTCGGCCGAATCACTTTTTAAAGAATCATTCGCATTGCCTTTTGTTTTTTCGGCTGCGCTTTCATCATGGAGCAGCTCCGACTTTCGGCTTTCGCGCCCGTTCGAACCGAGCTCCCGCGATTCATCGTTCAAAAGCTTTTTCAGCATCTGCCTGTCCAGCCCGATGGAATCGAGAATGCGTGATGCAAAACAGTCCGTCTCGCGCAAAACGGCAAGAAGGATATGTTTCGTGCAGATTGTGCGGCTTGCATATGCTTTTGCTTCATACAGCGCAAGCTCCAATACGCGTTTTGCAGGCGGTGCGAACCCCCTGCTGTCCGTGAAAATATGTCTTCCGCCGCCGACAAGAGTGTCCGCATACGGAAACACCATGCTTTCATCCGCACCGCATTTGCGAAGGCACTCCCCCGCCGTGCCCGGCGCACGGAGCAGACCTATCAAAATGTGCTCCGTGCCTATGAAGCCGTGATGCAGCTCCTCCGCCGCAGCCTGTGCCGCATCAAGAGCTGCGGATGCATTTTCGCTGTAACCTTCCCAATTCATTTTTTCACCGTTAATTCGTATGGCCGTTAATTCGTATGGATTCAAATCCGATTAATCTCTCAATCAAATCGAGCGATTGAGCGGACACTTCGAATACCGCCCCGCAAAACATGCTTTTCTGTTTTTTAAACAACGACCGTCTTGCCGTTTTCGCGTATTTTGTCATGCTTCCGTTTTCGTTTCATCGGACGACGCATATAGACGTTCAGAACAATACCCACACCTATCATGTTTGTGAGCATATTCGACCCGCCGTAGCTTATAAACGGCAGCGGAATTCCCGTAACGGGCATTATTCCCATCGTCATGCCGATATTTTCGAAAATATGTGCCGCAAGCATTGCGCTGACACCCGTAACAAGGCAGGTGCCGAAATTATCCCGCGCTTTTATTGCAATATACATCCATCGGAAAAGCAGTGCAAAGAAAACAATAATCAGTATCGTACTGCCGATGAATCCGACCGCCTCCGTTATGCCGCTGAATATGAAATCCGTGTGCCTTGCCGGAACATAGCGAAGCTGTGCCAGCGTCTGCTCACCGAAAAAGCCCTTGCCCGTGAGCCGTCCGGAACCTATTGCCATCTGCGACTGTCCGACCTGGTACTTTGCATCGTCGCTTGCGGCGGACGGATTCAGAAAAACATCTATTCTGTCGCGCTGCTTCGGGGTCAAAACAAAAAAGTACATCAGCGGAAGCCCCACCCCGGCTCCGACAGCGGCAAGGATTATATAAATCCACTTTATCTGTGCAACGAAGAATGTCACAACCATGATAACAAGCAATACAATCGCCGTTCCGTAATCAGGTTGGAGAACTATCAGCATGAACGGAACGAATGTTATGCCGAGAGCAATCATAACGTCCTTGAATTTCAGCAATCGCCCGTCCCTGTCCATTGCGGCAGAGACGTATTTTGAAAGCATCACGATCAATGCGATCTTGCTCAGCTCGCCCGGCTGTATTGCCCTTTCAAGCGTGTCGAAAACAAACCAGCCCTGTGCACCGCCGCGCACCTTGCCGAAAATGAAAAGCAGCATCAGCAAGCCTATTATGCCGATGTATGCCCACATTGCAAAAGTTTTGAATATGCTGTAATCAAAAACAAGAAATATTATCATTGCAGCAAGTCCGACAAGGAAGTTTGTTATATGCTTCTGCAGGTATTCCATGTTGAGCTTGTCCATATAATCCGCAATGCCGTGTTCCGTGCCGTCAAAAGGCTTTGCCTGAACAGAGGCAAGCGCGATCGTGCCGAACACAACGAGCGCAAGCACGATTCCGACCGTTACCCAGTCTATTCTTTTCAGGTATTTCTTATCAAAAAGGCTCATTCAAAAGCCGCGCCGCGCCCGCAAGTGGCTTCGGCAATCCTTTCGTATTTATGTGTTTACAAGATCTGCGGTGCGATACGAAAAGCCGTTTCCCCGCACCGCACTTTTTGTCCGCCGCATCAAACGATGAGTTTTTTCTTTGCCTCTTCGGCATTTTTCAATTCATCGAGTTTGGCTTCGTATCCGGGTTTTCCGAGCAGGGCATAAGTTGCATTTTTTCCCTCCTCGACTCCGGGCTGATCGAATGCATCGATGCCCAGCAGTTCTCCTGCGAATGCCGTCTGCATTTCAAACAGCATTATAAGCTGCCCGAGAGTGAATTCGTTGACTTCGGGCATGATGATGTTTTTGTTCATATGTCCGCTGACGGTTACGGCGTGTTCGGTTGCACGGAATTCGGCGGAAATCAGCTCACCCAAGCTGTGTCCGGATAGAAACGCAATCCCCGGAATATCGTCAAAAACATGCGGAACAGCAACATCACTGCGGTATTTTTCAACAGAGATGAAAGTTATTGTTTTGTCAAAAGGTCCGTCGGTGTAAAGCTGAACCTGCGAATGCTGATCCGTAACGCCGAGAGATTTTACCGGAGTCTGTCCGAATCGCAAAACCTTTCCGTCCTTCACGAGCTTTTTGCCCAGCGATTCCGCCCAAAGCTGCGCATACCAATCCGCCATGAATTTCAGCGAATCCGCATAGGGCATCAGCACGCCGATGTTTGCGCCGTGCTTTTCCGCCGCAATGATTTCAAGCAGGGCAAGCATCAATCCGGGGTTCCTTTTCACATCGGCGTTTGAGCAAAGCTCATCCATGTATCCCGCGCCCGCAAGCAGTGCGCGAACATCCGCTCCGCCGACGGCAGCCGCAACAAGCCCGACGGGACAGAGTTCGGAAAATCTTCCCCCGACGCCGTCCGGAATAATAAAAGTGCGCAGGCTGTATTTTTTTGCAATGCCTATCAGGTTGCCCTTTTGTTTGTCGGTTGTTGCAATCAAGTGATCGCGCAGCCCTTCTTCGCCGTAACGGTCAATAAGCATTCGCGTTATAATAAGCAGCTGCGCCATGGTTTCGCTTGTGCTGCCCGATTTTGTGATAACGTTGAACACGGTTCGGTCAGTATCAATCACATCGAGCAATGCAGCCATGCGCTCGGGATCAACATTGTCTTCCACAAAAAGGCGCGGAGATTTTCGTTTTTCGGAAGGAAGATCGTTATGATAGAGATGATTCAGCGCACGATGCACCGCAATCGGACCCAGTGCGCTTCCGCCGATGCCCAGAATCACGAAATTATCCGCTTTTGACCTGACGAATTCCGCTGCCTCTTCAACGGCGGGAAGGATTTCAAGCTGAGTTACGGGCAGAAGCCGCCAGCGCATTTCACCGCGCTTTTTTTCAACACCCGCAAATGCACCCTCTGCACGCGGCATCATTTCCGATATTTCCTCCGCCGTGATGCCGTGTTTGCCGACAGCCTCGGCGAGCATATTGCCGCAATCGATGCGAACACGCATTTTTTCACAGTATTCTTTTGAAAACACGCTCATTTATTTTTCCGTTCCTTTCTGTCCCGCAGAGGGATTTGTTCGGCCGAATTCCGCCGCCGCAAAGTCGTGTTCAATTCACTGACAGCGGTATATTCAGCCAATCATATTATACCACATGTTCACGCCGTTTGCTCATGTTTTTTTCGGAACGAAATTGCGGAAATCCGTGCATATCCGAATGCCGCCCGCCGTCCGCTCCGTTTGAAACATATTATATCCGTCAAATCAAATCAAAATATTCTTTGACAACATTCACAAGCACATCGGCTTCCGCAGGGGAATAGCGCGGCGAAACGGCAAGCGAAGCAAAATCATATTCGGCCGATGCCGAAAACTCGGTGTAGTCATCAAAAACTTTGAAGTCCACTCTCGGTTCAATGCCGTTTTTTGCTTCAAAAAGTTTCGAAACAAAGCTTGAAAGCCGAATGAATTTATATTCTCCGCAGCCGCGCTGATTTTCCTGTTCACATCGGAATGCAAATTGCGGAATGTCCGGACGAGACTTCGGGTTTCGAACATTTTCAAGGCGTGAAATCCACCGAAATGCAAGTGCAAACAAAAGATAATTTGCTTCATCGAGCTGTTTCATTTCATAGTAGCGTTTGATGTCCGCTCTTTCCGCAGGGCTGAGGGGCAGCACGGAATTCAGCACAAAGCCGGGTCCGGGTCTGCCTATGCCGAGATCGCTGTGTGCATCGATATGCGTAACCTCAAACGGCACGGAAAGCTGCCCGGCCGCAATCAATTCCTGCCAGAATTGCAGCGCACCGTCATGCGTTTCAAAAACCCTTCCCGGAATCTTTCTTTCCGTATTCAGTCCGCAGTTTTTTTCCAAAAACTCCCTTACTTTCTCCGCCTGCCACGGTTCATGACCGGCAGCATCGGGCCGCGCGCCGGCCGGTGCAGGTTCGCAGCAGTCCGCAAGGAAAAAATCAAGATCAATGTCAAGCACTCTCATTCGTTTATCTCCCGTTTTCGTTATCGCTCAAAGCTGTATGTTTTTGCGCATTCGGCCTCGGCACCGTGCTGCGTTCAATGCGCAAACCCCGCCGTTAACGCTTACAGGCAGGGTTTACGCATAATTATTTACTCAGTTGACTGCTGTGCCGTTCGCCTCAGCTTCCTTCATTTGCCTTTGTTTGCCCCTATTTTCCTTTTACAACGGCCTCGGCAAACGAGTTGTCAACGAGTTCGCCGAACTCAACTCTCGCCTTCAATTCACCGTTGATGTCAATAATATCCTGCAAACGTGTGAATGCCTCCTCCGTCATGATCGGGTCAGCCATCCATGAATCCGTCTTTCGATAACTGTTTGCAACGATTTTCAGCGTTTCAACATCCGCATCGGGGAAAAATTCCAGCATCGCTTCCGCCGCTTCGGCATCGGTCGCATCTTTAAGCCAAAGCTGAGCCTTATAAACTGCACGAATGAAGGATTCAACGAGTTTCGGTTCCTTTTTAATTGTATCCGGCATGGTCATGAAAGTTGTGTACGGCACCTCGCCCGATTCGAGTCCGACATTTGCAACGATGTGCCCGCTTCCGCTGCGTTCAAAAAGCGTTGCTGTCGGTTCAAAAAGCGTAACATAGTCGCCCGTGCCGCCTTCGAATGCTCCGCCCATCAGGTTGAACTGAATGTTGTTGATAACCTCAACATCCTCCCCGGGCTTCAATCCGTTTTTCAGCAGAACATAGATAAAAGTCATATACGGCATTCCGCCGGCACGCCCCGCAATGACGGATTTTCCGCGCAAATCCTCCCACGAGAAATCATCCGTTTTTTCCCTTGAAAGAAGGAACGAACCGTCGCGCTTTGTGAGCTGCCCGATAATCATCGGGTGGTTTGCGCTGCCCTCGTTCACAACATAAACACCCGTTTCCGGCCCCATCAATGCAAAATCCGCATCGCCCGATATAAGCGCGGTCATGCTTTTGTCGCTTCCCCCGCCGGTCACAATTTCAAGATCAATGCCCTCCTCCGCAAAATAACCGCGGCTGACCGCGATATAAAGCGGCGCATAGAACACGGAGCGAGTGACCTCGTTCAGCGTGATATGCCGCAGTTCGCCCGAACCGCCGCATGCCGCCGCAATCGGAACAAGCAGCAAAAGAACAAGAAAAAGAGCAAGAAATTTCTTCATTTCAATACCTCCAAAGAAAAGCCTTGCTCCATTGATATGCCGCAAACGGGTATGCGGTGCCTTTCGGCGATTATTTTTTCTTTCTGTTTCTTATAAAGGTATTTATCCCGTAATGGAAGAAAGAGATCAACGCTGCCGCTATGGCTGCAAAATATGCATAAAGATAAAACGGACATATGCCGAATTCAAGCTGCATAAATGTGAGCGTTATTGCGCCGACAAACAGCCCCGTTGCAATCTTTCCGAACCAATCGGCATAAACAACAACATGTTTTGAATAAAGGATTCCGCCGACAATTATCATTATCGCATCCTTAGCAAGGATTATCAGCATTATATAAAGCGGAATGACCCCTTTGAACCAGAAACATGCGAGAACGGCAATCAGCATCAGCTTGTCCGCCAGTGGATCGAGAACTTTGCCGGCGTTTGTGATCCAATTGTTGCGCCGCGCAAGCCAACCGTCCAGAATATCCGTTCCAAACGCGAAAAGATAAACAAAAAAGCTCAAAAGATAACGTTCGTTTTTAAACAGCGCAATAAAAACCCCGATTAAAATCAACCGAAAAACCGAGAGCATGTTCGGAATCTGTTTTTTAAATTTCATATTCGTATCACCTTTCTGCCGCCCTGCCGCTGACTGAGCCGCCTGTTCCGTCGGCAGGCTGAATTAAAGAACCGCCGCTTCGGCTGTCGGCCTGATTGAACCCGAACCGAACGATGCAGGTTTGGCATTCCAACCGTATGCAAACAGTATAGCACATGTTTCAAATCAACTCAATAGCAATATCCCGTCATTGCGGCGGCAAAAGACAGGCTGTTTTCTGCTTCGAATACGCTTTTTTATCCGGCGTGCGCGGATTCGACCTTTTTTTCGAAAAAAAATGCGTTTAACCGGTTGCAATAAACGCCGAAATGGGGTACAATGCATGGGGTACAATTAAATTAAGCCCAAAGGAGATATTACCATGAACGAAGAGAGAGATTTTGTAGTATTCACCGATGACGACGGCAACGATTTCGAGCTTGACGTTATCGACTATTTCGATTATAACGACAAAGAGTACGCTGTCCTCGTCGACACCAACGATGAATGTGACTGCGAAGACGAAGAGTGCGACTGCGAAACCAACGTCTACATCATGCAGGTTGTTGTGAATGAAGCAGAGGACACCGAAGAATTCGTCTCCCCCGCCGAAGAGGATATGGACGCACTGATCCAGATCGTTCAGTCAAGGCTTGAAGAAGGCGACTGCTGCTGTGATGACGACTGCTGCTGTGACGAGTGCACCGATGACTGCACCTGCGATGACAGCTGCGCGGGCGACAACGCTTCCGCAAAATGCGGCACCTGCTGCAAAACCGAGGAATAAAATCCCCCGCAGCGCAAATCAACAAACGCAAACAAAAGGCCTCCGTCGAACATCATAATATTCGGCGGAGGTTTCGATTTTGCTGTTAACACGAAAAGAAAACATCGACTTTCACCCTTGAACGATTTATCACCGAATGAGGAGGAATTTTAATTGTGAATATTGAACTTGTTCGGCTCACGCCGCAATACCGCGAACAATTGTTTGAAATGCTGACCGAATGGAAAGCGGATATTGAAAACAACCGCACAAATCCTTCCCCCTATGCAATATTCCGCAATGATTTTCACGATTTTGATTATTATCTTCAAAACCTTGAAATAAAGGAAGGGAATGCGGACGGATACGTTCCGGACACAACGCTGTTTTGCCTTGACAAAGACCGAAATATCTTTGTCGGCGCTGTCAATATTCGACATTATCTGAATGAAACGCTGCTGAAAACAGGCGGCCATATCGGCGACGGTATCCGCCCGAGTGAGCGCCGCAAAGGTTATGCAACGGCAATGATCTCACTTGCGCTGCAGGAATGCAGAAAGCTCGGCATAAACAGAGTTTTGATGTGCTGCGACAGGAACAATATCGGCTCGGCAAAATCCATCATCCGCAACGGCGGCGTGCTTGAAAACGAAGTTGTCGAGGACGGGGTTCCCGTGCAAAGGTATTGGATTCGGGTTTGATGTTTTGAAGTGAATTAGGTCCGAAAAGTGCCGAAGCAATGCCGGCATCATCCGCCTCTCTTAGTGAAACAGCCGTATGTCCAAGCTTAAACTCAGCCGGTGAGCTTGATATTTCGACCCTCGGCTTTTTGCCGCCGCTGCAATTCGGCAGCATGCTTCGCCGCATTAAATTTCAGCCTTCCGCTTCATTTCACGTTTATACAAACTGCTGTATAAGCTGCGGAAACGAAACGGAAGGTTCTGCATTTTTACTTCTCCGGTTCAGTCCTTCCAACCGAGATAGTTTTTATAAATAACATGGTGCGGAATGTAGTCGCCAAGCTGCGAGCTGCATATGCTGAGAAAAATTTCATCCCAAGTTACCGTCGGATCGTTGACAAGAACATAGTTGTCATATTGTGTATACCTTGCTGCTTCCGACGGCGCATCACCCGTAAAATGCAGCAGATATTTATAGGTATCCCTGTTGCCTATGTATTCCACCGTGCTTTCATGCCACCTCAGCACAAAAGTCTCGCCGTCGTATTCCAGCAAATTGAAAACCAGCTGCGGGTACTTATCCTTCTGCTGCTCGTACAGTTCGTCGCTTATGCCTTCTCTGCTCAGTGTGTAGTAATTTGCACACAGAACGATTGCGGGAGCGCCCTTGCTGACCTTTTCATAGAACGCATCCCATGTTTCTTTTCCGAAAACACAACCCTTGGTTTCGAAAACAACGGCATTCGATTTTTTCGCAAGTTCCAGAGCTTCATCCGCGGAGCAGACCGTTTCCAAAACCTGTTGGAGCCGCTGCTTTTCGCCGCTGTCAACGGCGGGAGCTTTCGTATGGCTTTCCGCTTGCTTTTCCGTCTGTTCCGGCTTGCCGGTGCACGCCGCAAACATTACAACCGACAAAACGACCAGCAACAAACACACGATTTTTTTCATTTTATTCTCCTTTCATTAACCTGCATTTGTGAGCAGGGTATATATGATGATAATTATCAGCAGCCCGAACCCGACTGCGGAAAACGCTGTCATTTTCTTATACGAAAGAATGCTTTCAATTCTCGTTCGCACTTTTGCTCCTCCAAATGCCGAAACAAACAGGCTTTTGCTTTGAACGCAGTTCAAAAGGTCAAGTGCGTACTCCCTGCGCTCATCTTCACTGTACTTTGCTGTTGCGGCCTCATCGCACGCAAGTTCAAGATCCGAAAGGAACGCTTTTAAAAAAATCCATGAAAGAGGGTTGAACCAGTGAACTGCCGCCGTCAAAAAGCCTGCCAATCGCCAGAGATTATCCAGTCTGCGAATATGTGTTTTTTCATGTTGCAGAATATGTTTGAGTTCCGCTGACGCAAACGACGTCGGCAAAACGATGCGCGGCCTGATAATGCCGTATACTGCGGGGCTTTCCACTTTCGGAGACAGAAAAACATTCCCCTTGAGGTGAACGGCATCCCGAATTTCATGCTTTGTTGTTGAATAAAGTATTGTCAACGCAAGAATCAAAGCCAATGCCGAAATTATCCAAACCAATGATGAAATTTCAAACACCTTGCTCAGAATATTGACCTTATACGCAATGGGGAAATAGCTGTCTGCAAGCATTAGTGTGTTTGTTACGGAAAAGGCGATATCGTCCGCGGGCTGATAAATCGTTACGGTTTTTGTTGTCAGTTGCGAAATCAGCGTCATCAGGCTGTATCGGCTGTTCATGCCGAAAGGCACCCACATGCGCACAAACGGAATTATCCACAGAAATACGGAAAATCTGCGCGGGACGGCTTTAATCTTTCTTGCAGCCATAACGATAAGCCCCGTAACGGAAGCCGTTATGCTCATATTAACTATCCAATAGCAAAACTCTCCGAGCATGGTCGTCACCTTTTTTCAATCAATCGTCGAAGTTCGTCTGTTTCGCTCTCCGTAAGCTTTTCATCCTCCAACAAAGCTGAAAACAGTGCTTTGCGCGAACCGCCGAAAACCTTGTTGAGCAGTGATACGGCCTCCCTTTTTTGCATTTCCGCCCGAGTAACCGTCGGAGTGCAGATGAATCCGGGTTCGTCACGGCGAATAAAACCTTTCGTTTCAAGTTTTTTTATGACAGTATAGGTTGTGTTCTTGTTCCACCCGATGGTGTCGGCAGCAATCAAACTGATCTCCTTTGCGGAAATCGCACCCCTTGCCCAAATTATTTCCATAACCTTCGCTTCACTGTCAAACAATTTTTCTCTCATTCTTTCGCCTCCGGACTATCTCTGTAGTCTATACTATCGCAATAGTCTGCAATTGTCAAGTTCTTTTTTCAAAAAGGCCGAGCGCTTCCGACACCTTTTTGAATTTTTCATCAATTTCGGCTTCACCGTCCAAATGCAGAACCCTGCACGAAAGCTTTTTCTGCCACTGATCATGTCTTGCCTTGCTTCTGATTTCCGCACCGCCGCTGTCGTAGGATTTTGCCCATTCAAAAAATTCGACATGCTGTCGATACATATCCCCTCCCGGTTCAATGCGCGAACCATAAATCGCCTGCTCTCTCTTCAGCAATCTTTCCATGCGCACACTCTGTTTCATTTCGATTCTTACAGCCAAAGTGAAACACGGAATCAACTCATCTCCCCAATCTGCAAGTGAACCGGATATAACGACATTTGCTGATTTATTGATATCATTTTTCATCAGTTCTATCCGCTCGTTCGCCGGACGTTTAAGCTTGAACGGAGGCTCCGTCGGAATCCAATAATATGTGTCCGTATCCATTAATGTATAACCCAATTCCGAACATATTTTTTTGCCAAGCGTTGTTGTGCCCGAACCGGAAGCTCCGAAAATATGAATTACGTTCTTCATTTTTAGTTTCTCCGTCAGTAATACTTGTTGTGACTTTCTATATGATAGCACAGCTTTTGAAACGTTTCAACACTTGTACAGCAAAAACCGCCGCATCAAAACTGTCCGATGCGGCGGTGTATTTTTTTAATAAGTGAACCCGTGTCAACAGAGCCCGCAGGAATCATGGGGTTATTCCCACTCGCCAATTGGAAATGCAGTCTAAACTTTTTTGTATAAACCATTTGATTCCATTTGGCTTTATTTGATATCAATTATCCCAATCCTATGGGGTACCCGACTTTCTGCTATCAAAAAGCTATCGGGGAATGCTATCAACGTAAGTAGTTCTCAGTTTTTGTTTACGCTCATTGCAAGAGTGAAATACTACTTCTTATTTCATTCCACAATCGTTGCCTAATCTCAACCGCTGTATTTATTGAGACAATTCCGAACGAAGTTATTGGTCGATATGTAGAAGCTAATTGTGAATTATGATACTTCCAAATTGCATTTTCACTACCATTAACTCTACCTTGCAGAACCCAAACCATTTTGGGGACGCTACTTCGGGAGGCAGCACTTATTTCACAGGAGTATTTACGAATAACCTCGGGCAAACTATGCTTTTTGATATTTGCTCTGGATGAGAACTTTGCATCAAATATCGCATACTCTTCATCGTCCTCGGAAGAAGTAAATTTCAACACAAAATCCGGTGTGTAATAGTCTGGATTTCCTGCAGGTGGTTTCGTTGTTCTAAAAAGCGTGAGATCGTTTTCAAATTGAACCGCGCTTATAACCGGTTGATAGTACAGTGTGGCGGTTACTTCACCATTGCTAAGTAGATAAGTATTTGCAACATCCTTTTCATTTTGATAATGCTCATCCGCTGAGACATAGTCAAATTTGAAAACAGGTTCTTTGACATTCGCCTTTTGATATCCGTTGTCAGCTAAAAGTTTCAGAAGCCGTAGCAGGCAATAATACTCAAAGAGTTTATCCAAAGTCTTTACTTGCAGAATTAGCCGCTCTTTTTCTAAGCTATACTCCCCGTACCGGAACCACCGAACTATAATTTCAAACACTTGTGCATAAGGCTTAATCTCGCAAAAAGTGTTTGTTTTTCTCGGCAAGGTATTCAGTACTAACGGTTGGACATCAAATAATGATGAATACTGTTTGCCCACACTTTGAAGTGTGTCGATTAAGCAATTGAGCTTTTTCAATAGTAGCCTGCAAAATGAAATTTGCAAGGACTTGATCGTAATAATTGGTGCACGGTACTCTTTTGGAAAACTACCGTGAATTCTTGAAATAACGCGTTCCTCATTCAAAACGTCTCTATCAAATTCTGCGGAAACCTGCTTTGCGTTTAGCAATGCTGTGTTCAAAAAGCCGATAATAACTCTGTTTTCATAAACATTCCAGCTTTTTCGGCTTGCATCTGTTCTGACTTGATATGGTAAAAAGTTTTTATCATGAAACTGAATACCGCTTGTATATGGAACAGCAGCTAACTGATCTGCGTTCTGCAGTATCCAATTAAAACTATCACGAGAAACTTGCCTTACTTTTTCATATGGTACAAGCACTTCGGTACGCTTTATTGTATGCTTGCCTTGTGTTTTGAAGTATACAAAGTTATTCTTATAACACGCAATTATTTGCTCCAATAATTGAATATAAGAACTGAGAGATTTATACGCATGCTTATTCCACTTTCCTGCATACAAGCTATTGCTTGCGCCTCGGTCTGCATTGGAAAAAATCCACTCTCCTACTTGTGCATCATCAAACGCAATTAGCTCTTGAAGAATTTTTTGTATATTTGAAGTATCGTCTTGGTTCTTGCTCATACACAATAAGAACTCAGAAAAGAGTTCCTTTGATACCCCGTTAGTAAAATTCATAATAAATGAAAGGGTAACAAGGTCATAGTGGAGCAAAAATGGCTGCTCAGCAAGTAGACTCTCGTTATACTTTGTATATCCCTCAACTGTTTCAGTGTCAGGATTCAAAGCAATGCCTCCTACGCGTTCTCCGTTAACGCATACATCTATTGATTCGATGTCATTTTTATGGTACTTGTCACTTTGAAAGTATATATCGTAGCTTCCGTCCTCGTAAACTGCCTTGCACTTTGAGAAATCAACGGAGGACATATCCATGAGACGGTCAGACAAATCAAGCGAAGTTCTTTGTTTCATGATTTTGCACGATAGAATACACTGCATCATAGATATGTCCTCCTTTTGTATGGTTGTTTTTAGCGGGAGAAGAACTGGTAGAAGCCCATATTGCTTTCGGCTATGCGTTTCATCCTTTCGAGATGTTTAGCGCTTATAGGCATATTCTGCATGGTGCACTCCTTCAGCAAATCTTCTATCAGCAAACGATAGTTTTCACCATTGCCGTTGATAGTCGGGAGAATTTTCTGAGAAAAAGCATAATCCAACGGTGCATATTTTGTCGCTGGAGTATCACGCTCCATACATCTACATCCAACTGCGCAATAGTTCTTAACCATCTTTTGATTGCGAGGCATAATTGGGAGCGAATGGTCTCGGAAAATTTTCTGAACAGCGTTCCACTTATTTTGAATCGCTTCATCAATTACATCATCTTTCCCAATACAAAATGCTGCTTTCATGGCGGCAAAAGATATCATATCTTCGAAATTTTCAATTTCTTCATCTGATTCGTCATCAATTCTCGTCGGCTCCAGCATAATAACCCAACTTCTATCTAAGAATCTTGGAGAAAGTTCTTCAGTTGTGTGATCAAAATTCACCGTCGCAAGGAAACGAAGGTGATCAGGTAACTTAAAGCTCTTTGAGCCGCCGAGTGGAATAGTTCGATTAGAAATCGATCCAAAGTCGCAATTTCTAAGAAATGCTGCCCAATAGTGCTCTATGGGGCTAAGATTTGCTTCATCAAGAAGGATAACAAAGGGAGCTATTTCGGATTTATCGCGGTTGCACTCCGTATCCATTAATTCGAAAGCATTAAAAACTTCCCCCATTACTACGTTCCATTTTCTTAGATAGCGGATTGTAATATCCAATGAAGTCCTTATGAGAAGACCAACCTCGCTCAACAGAAATATCAACAAAGCGTCTTTGCGGAGCATTTGCCACTAAGCCCAACGCTTTAGCAAGAATATTGCAGAGCGAGGTTTTTCCCGTTCCAGGCTCTCCCGCGAATGTTGTAATAAATCCCTGCGTAATGCATATGAGATAATTGGCGATGTCGTTGAAGGAGACATCTCTATGGGCTTTATCACGAACAAAACCCAAAACGCGCTCAATAATGTCTTTATCATCCATTGACTCCGTATGTAGCAGAGCACTCTTGAACGGAGCTCGAGTTTCTGTTTCTATGGTAGGCTCATCCCCTATGCCACGCAAAATTTTATCGAGGAGTTTACTGTCAAGAATTCGAGCCGTTTGCGTTGCCCTATCGTTGAATGTTTTTAGTGTCGAGTCAAACTGTTTTTGAAGTTCATTATTGTCGATCACTTGTTGTTTATAACTGTCCTTTGCTTTATCCCGTTCGTTTTTTAGTTGGTCACGTTCTGCTATGAGCTGATCGATCTCTTCGTGAAGATCGACTTTCTCACTTAGCGCCTTTTTTTCAGCCTGTATTCTCTCAAGTTCTTGTGTTAATTCGGAAATTTTCTTGCTATCCTCTCCAGATTCTCTCTCTCTTGTTACCTCAGTGCTCTTTTGGAGTGTGGCAATATTATCCTGCAGTGCTGCTTCTTGATTTTTTAACTCATCCACACGCCGCTGCACTGAAGAAATTTCGGTGATATTTTTTTGAATCTGGTCAAAATAGTTGGTTACAACCTCCTCAGCCAGCAATTGCTTTATATTGGCATCTTCGAGAGCATATTGCACAATGGCCCTTACACACGCTTCTTTTTGTTCAGCGCTGTGCAGCAGTGCTTGAATTTTCAAGATACGTTCTTCCGTAAACTGAATACTACCGCCGCTTTCAATCATCTGCTGTATGGTATCTTTTAGCTGGCGTACTTGTTCACGCGTATATGAATTTTCTGTGCGAAGAGAATCGATAAAACTATCAATGAGTGTTCTCTCACTTATCCAATCAAAGTGGATAGCGCACTCCTCTGGCATAGGGATAGAAGATTTGGGGATGAGAATAAGGGCTTCTTCTTTATTCTGATCCTCAATTACTAAAATGTCATCATTATAATCTATTGCATTATATTCGCCAACGCTGTACTGGTAGTCTTTTAATCCGAGGAGCGTTGTAGTTCCTTCTTTCGTATCACATTCAAAAGGACCATACAGTTTTCCTTCATACCTAAGCAAAATTAGTGTAGTATAAATCGTACAGTCAGGCTCAGGTATTGAAGGTTCCTTTTGGTTTTGGAGCTTTTCAATGCTATTATTAACATCAATAATTTGATAAAAGCCTTTCCCTGAAAATGAGTCAATCCAGATTTCGGATTTTGCTTTTCCATACTGTGGATTATATTTGAGGCTATACATATTGTTTCCATAATAATTGGGATTTGCATCTCCGTTAATCCTAATGTTGACTAAAGCCCCAAACCTTGAATACACATCTTCAGCACTTTCACCACCCTGAATTCGGACTTCAATTCCTCCGAATTTTGGAAAATCGTCAGAGTCTATGAGGTCATAATCAGTGCCTTTCATCAGAATACGGGGATAAACATAGCAGACTATGTTAGTGTCACCATAGTGGAAGTCTGCATTATACCAAAGCCATGCAAGAATGTTCTTTCCTTTGTACTGCTTAAAATCCATTTGTTTCTCCTCCTTATAATTTTGTTAATCCTCATTTGCCATAACGTCAACGATATCCCCAATATTGCAATCAAGAGCAATACATATTTTTGAGAGGCTTTCCATAGAGACAAATTCGTTTTTTCCCATCTTGGCAAGCACATTGAAGCTGATACCGGATGCATCTTTCAAATCTGTCCGGTTCATTTTCTTATCGTTCAACAGCTTCCAAAGCTTATCGTAGGAAATAGGCATTGCAATTCTCCGTTCCAAATTTAGACTGATTGTATTATAGCACAAAGCGACAATGTTCGCAAGATAATCTCATAAGAACGTGAGATGTTATCTACAAAGAAAAGGAGGCTGTCGCATTAAGCCCCCTTATTCGTTAGATAATCTTAAAATGTTGTCGCTGGGCAATTCTGTAACACAAAAGTCCAACATTTTCAAGGCTTTTCAGCCTTTCGGGTATTATTCCCACTCAAGTCTTGGGCTTTGATTTAGGGTTATAAAATGCACTCTCGATGCGCTTTTCGTCCAAATAATACACGTATTTCGGGCTGTACATAGGTTCCTTACGAATTTTGTAGCCGTTTTGTAGCCAGCTATTTTATACGTACTAACCGTTCGCAACGACTTGTTTTGAATGATTTGCGACAGGTTTTGATATGATTCCCGCCAATATTCACCCGGAAATTGACCGCCTGATTCACCTCAAAAAACATCTTGGAGGTATGACCATGAGCAAACTTATATCCTGTCAATTCAACATAGACACAGCCTGCGTAGAATTGGTTTTTGACGATGGAAGCCAGATTTCCATTGACTGCACCGCCGTTGAAAACGAAGTTGCCGATAACCGCTTCCAGCGGTCAGAGCTGGATTATCTGATCTACAACGACCCGCTTGCTTATGCCGATCTGATTCTGAACAGCAAGCTGAACGTCCTGTTTGAATAAACCGACATGAGCATAAACGACAGCGTCCCGGTTCATAATGATTGGGACGCTGCTTATTATATCATTGTATTTTGCGAACTCATTCCTCGAACAGATACAGAAGATATCCGTAGCCCTCTGCTTTCATCTTTGCGTAAGGCACAAAGCGGAGGGACGCGCTGTTGATGCAGTAGCGCACGCCATTGGGGGACTCCGGATCGCCGGTGAACACAT
>OGHJ01001598.1_pt1 | contig 23461 bp, 22 predicted proteins | sample 1571351 | NCBI WGS metagenome assembly OGHJ01 (sample SAMEA2582037, study PRJEB24529) | metagenome | biome: Human gut stool | place: China | collected 2011 | reverse complement strand
CTTAGCTGGCTTTCTCCGAATCAATTCACTGTCCAATATGTTTGACAAACCTACAATTGAAATATTCACATTTATCGTCTATAATATATGCTGATTTAGCGTGCGGTGCCTGTGGCCCGTTGCGCATGCACGCAGCGGCTGTGCTCTGCATAGTTGCTGCTGCGCCTGACTGGAGAACCGAAAGGGGAAATGGCTATGCCGACCACCATTCAAGAATATTTGGCGGGACTCAAGGGAAAATCCGTCGCTGTCATTGGCATTGGCGTATCCAATACGCCGCTCATCAAGATGCTCCTGCGAGCGGGAATCAAAGTTACCGCCTGTGACCGGAATCGCCGCGAGGACTTCGGCGGGCTCACCGAGGAGCTGGAAAGCCTGGGTGCTGAGCTAAGACTGGGTCCTGACTATTTAAAGGGATTGGACCATGACGTGATCTTCCGCACCCCCGGTATGCGGCCCGATGTGCCGGAGCTGCTGCTGGCACAGGCCAAGGGCAGTGTCATTACCTCCGAGATGGAGGCGTTTTTCCAGGTCTGTCCCTGCCACACCATCGCTGTCACCGGCAGTGACGGTAAGACGACGACCACCACCATCATCGCCAGCCTGCTCCGTGAGGCGGGATACCACACCTTTGTGGGCGGCAACATTGGAAAACCCCTGCTGGCCGATGTGGACGGCATGGAACCCGATGACTACGCTGTGCTGGAACTCTCCTCCTTCCAGCTCATGACCATGGACCGGAGCCCCGACATCGCCGTAGTCACCAATCTGGCTCCCAACCACCTGGACGTCCACAAATCCATGGAGGAATATATCGCCGCAAAGGAAAATATCTTTACCCATCAGTCGCCCCAAGGGAAAGCCATTTTTAACTTTGACAATGAGATCACCCGGAACTTTGCGGAGTCCGCGCCTGGACGGGCAGTGTTCTTCAGCCGCAGGCAGGCCCTTAGTGAGGGCGTCTGTCTGAGGGACAGCGCGATCTGGGTGGTGTCTCCGGAGGGCTCCCGGCTGGTGCTCCCCCTGGAGGACATCCTGCTGCCCGGCGATCACAACGTGGAAAACTACATGGCTGCCATTGCCGCCGTGGATGGGCTGGTGCCTGACCAGGTGATTCGGAGCTTTGCCTCCAAATTCGCCGGCGTGGAGCACCGCATCGAGTTGGTGCGCACCCTCAACGGCGTGCGCTACTACAACGACTCCATCGCCTCCAGTCCCTCCCGTACCATTGCCGGCCTGCGCTCCTTCAAGGAGAAGGTTATCCTTATCGCCGGTGGCTACGATAAGCACATTCCCTTCGACGTGCTGGGCCCCGAGGTGGTGGAGCATGTAAAGTACCTCATTCTCACCGGTGATACAGCGGACCGAATCGCCGACGCCATTCGGAGCTGTCCGGCCTATCACGGTGAGCCGCCCATCTCCAAGTATGAGGACTTCAACGCCGCTGTTCTGGCTGCCCACAGCATGGCACAGCCCGGAGACGTGGTTATCCTCTCGCCGGCCTGCGCCTCCTTCGATCATTTCAAGAATTTCGCCCAGCGGGGCGAGGCCTTTAAAAAGATTATTTACGAGCTGTAAGCCCCTTTGGGCAAAACGCGGTTTTCCGCGGAAGGGAGTGGAATATTTGGACACAAGAGAAGTTTTGGGCCGTCTGAGCGCCATGGCTGGCCCCTCGGGCTTTGAACGTATGGTGGCTATGCAGGCTGCCGACCTGATGCGGCCGTTTTTGGATGAGGCCAACGTAGATCGCTTCGGCAATGCGGTGGGGGTGCGGCTGTGCGGCCGCCCCGGTGCCCCACGGCTGCTGTTGGACGCTCATCTGGATGAGATCGGTCTCATCGTCACCGGTATTGAGGAGGGCTTCCTCCGTTTCCGTACCATCGGCGGGGTGGACCCCAGGATGCTGCCCGACCGTGAGCTGACCGTGCTGACCGATACCCCTATTCTGGGTGTGGTGGCCTGTCTACCTCCTCATGTACTCAAGGCGGAGGACAAGGAGAAGTCTATCCCCATTGACCAGCTTCGGGTAGACATCGGCATGAGTCAGGAGGAGGCCCAGCGACGGGTCCCCATCGGCACCCCAATGGTCTTCCGTGGGAGTTGCTTTGACCTTATGAACGGCAAGGTCTGCGGCAAATCTATGGACGATCGCTCTTGCTTTACCATTCTGCTGCGGACGGCGGAGCTCCTCCGGGACAAGACCCTGGATGTAGATCTCTACATCATGGGCAGCACCCGTGAGGAGGTAGGCGGTGCCGGCGCCAAGGTGGGGACCTACAGCCTTCACCCAGACTGCTGTGTGGCGGTGGATGTGACCCACGCCAAGACCCCTGACAACCCCAAGGGGCGGCGCAGTGGCACCGGCGGCGGGCCTCAGATCGGCGTCGGCCCCAATATGACCCGCTGGATGACCGAGCGTATGGTGTCCAAGGCCAAAGAACTGGGCATCCCTTACGACCTGGAGGTCATGGAGGGCCACACCGGTACCAACGGCTGGCACATGCAGATTGTCCGGGAAGGGATCGCCACCTCGGTGGTCTCCCTGCCTTTGAAGTATATGCACAGCCCCATCGAGGTGCTGGATCTGGCGGATATCGAATCCTCTGCGGCCCTGCTGGCCGCATTTGCGGAAAATCTGGGTAAGGAGGCGAAGGAGCTGTGCTGAATCTGGTTAAGGAACTCTGCCTCCTCAACGGTGTTTCCAGCGGTGAGGACGATGTGCGTGACTACCTGATGGAGCGGTGCAGGCCTTATGCCGCCTCTATGCGGGTAGACGCCCTGGGCAACCTCATTGTCTTCAAGCGTGGGGAGAAAAGCACGGGAAACAAGCTCATGCTCACCGCCCACATGGATGAGGTGGGCTTCATTGTAAACGATATCACGGAGGACGGCTATCTGAAATTCGCTCCTGTGGGCGGAATCGACCCCCGGGTGGTCATCGGCAAGCGGGTGAGCGTGGGCCGTGGACGCATCCCAGGGGCCATCGGTCTCAAGGCCTATCACCTGGTCAGCGCCGAGGAGGAGAAGAAGGTCCCCGACTTTGAGGACCTCTATATCGACATCGGCGCCAAGGACCGGGCCGACGCCGAGGCAGTGACGACCCTGGGCGATCTGGTGGCCTTTGAGAGCGACGCGGTGGAGTTTGGCTCCGGCATGCTCAAGGCCAAGGCCCTGGACGACCGGGTGGGCTGCGCCGTCATGCTCCAGCTCATCGAGGAGGAGCTGCCCATGGACTGCACCTTCGTCTTCTCCGCCCAGGAGGAGGTGGGGACCCGGGGCGCCTTCGGCGCCGCCTTCTCCGTAACGCCGGAGATCGCCCTGGTGCTGGAGGGCACCACGGCGGCCGACCTTCCCGGCACCGACGAGCACCGGCGGGTGGCCGTCCCGGGGAAGGGTCCTGTGCTCTCCTTCATGGACAACGGCACCATCTACGACCGCGGCCTCTTTGAGCTGCTCCGGGACCTGGCCGACCGGTACGGCATCCCCTGGCAGACCAAGAACTATGTCTCCGGCGGCAACGACTCCTCCGCCATCCAGCGCACCAAGGAGGGCGTCCGGGTGGCGGCGGTCTCCACCCCCGTGCGGTACCTGCACGCCCCCTCCGGTGTGGCCTGCGTCCAGGACATCAGTCACGTGCACACACTGGTCAAACACTTTATCGAAGCCCTGGCGGCCTCGTGATACAGGAGGATAGAACAGTATGGATCTTTTGAAAACGCTTCAGGCCCTCAACGCCTGCCACGGCCCCGCCGGCGACGAGTCCGAGGTGGCCGGGGTGCTGGAAAAGCTGGCCATGCCCTTCGTGGATGAGTGCCGCCGGGACACCCTGGGCAATCTCATCGCCCACAAGAAGGGGAGCGGGTCCCGGGTGATGTTCGCCGCCCATATGGACTCCATCGGCTGCATCGTCACCTATATCGAGAAGGAGGGCTACCTCCGCTTCTGCAAGGTGGGCGGCCTCCGTGCCCCCGACCTCATCGCCACGCCCGTCCGGTTCAAAAACGGCGTCCGGGGCGTCATCTGCCTCAGCGAGGCGGTGGAGCCCAAGGACATGACCTTGGACGACCTCTATATCGACATCGGCGCCCACGACGCCGACGAGGCCGCCGCTATGGTGAAGATCGGCGACACCGCCGTCTATGACACCCCCACCTATGCCGCCGGTGACCGGTTCGTCTCCCCCTATATGGACAACCGCATCTCCTGCCTGGTGCTGCTTATGGCCATGGAGATCCTCCAGCACAGCGATAACGACCTCTACTTCGTCTTTACCGCCCAGGAGGAGGTGGGGATCCGGGGCGCCAAGACGGCAGCCTACGCCATTGACCCTGACTACGGCATTGCTGTGGATGTGACGGTGGCCGCCGACGAGCTGGGCACCAAGCACAGCGGCAGCAGCAAGCTGGGCGGCGGCGCCGCCATCAAGGTGATGGACACCTCTGTCATCTGCCACCCCCAGATGGTGTCCAAGCTGGCGGAGCTGGCCAAGGTGCGGGGCATCGACGCCCAGATGGACGTCATCAAGTCCGGCGGCACCGACGCCGGCAGCATCCACGTGAACAAGATGGGCGTCCTCACCGGCGGTATCTCCATCCCCTGCCGTTACGTCCACACTCCTCAGGAGATGGTGGACCGTGGCGACGTGGAGGCCTGTGCCCGTCTGGTGGCCGCCTTCGCCGAGGCCAGCCTCTAAATGAACGCAGCATTGGGCCCCATTTCAGCCGAAGCCCTTGTCTGGCTCCGCAGTCTGGAGGATGAGGAAGGCTTTGACTCCATGACCTGCCGTCCCATCCACATCAGAAGCAGCGAAGAAAAGCGAAGGCTGTATCAAGCCGCCCTGGATGAACCCAATACCGTCATTCTTGGCCTGTGGATACCCGGCGAAAACGATCCGATCGGGAAATTGACCGCTTCAGATTGGAATCCCAGGAACCGCAATATGGAAGTAGGCTATTATCTAAGGCGGGAATGGCGTGGAAAAGGATATATGAGGTCTGCGTTGCAGACCTTTTGCCGCAGATTGTTCCTGGAGCACGGCTGTCATAAAGTGATGGCTCAGACCGGAGCTTTCAATGTTTCCTCGGTCCGCCTCCTGGAAGCCTGTGGATTTCGGAGAGATGGTGTTCTGCGTCAGCACCACGAAAAAGACGGCATCCTCTATGACGACTTTATATACAGCCTTTTGGCGGATGAATGTATAAAATCATTGGAAAGCAGAGAGTGAAAAGGAATATGCCATTACAGATCAGCGACCGGGTCCGGGCGCTGGGCCGGCAGGCCCAGGCCGACCTGGGAGAGCAGTTTGCCCGCATCGATGCCATTGCGGAGGAGAACACCCAAAAGGTCCTGGCGGCTTTCCAGAAGCACCGGGTGGCGGAGGCCTACTTTGCCGGCACCACCGGCTACGGCTATGACGATCTGGGCCGGGACAAGCTGGAGGAGATCTACGCCGAGATCTTCTGCACCGAGGACGCCCTGGTCCGCATCGGTTTCGTCAACGGGACCCACGCCATCTCCTGCGCCCTGTACGGCGCGTTGAAGCCGGGGGACACCCTGGTCTACGCTGTGGGCGCCCCCTACGACACCATCCAGGGGGTCATCGGCATCACCGATAAGGGCTTTGGTTCCCTGAAAGACTACGGTGTCAATTATAAGCAAGTAGAATTGGTTGACGACAAGCCCGACCTGGAGGGCATGGCCAGAGTGGTCCGGGAGGACCCCACCGTAAAGGTGGTCATGATCCAGCGCTCCAAAGGCTACGCCACCCGGGCATCCCTGTCCGTGGCGGAGATCGGGGAGATGTGCCGCATCATCAGGGCCGCCAACCCCAACGTGGACATTCTGGTCGACAACTGCTACGGCGAGTTCGTGGAGACCCTGGAGCCCACCCAGGTGGGGGCCGACCTGGTGGTGGGCTCCCTCATCAAGAACCCCGGCGGCGGTCTGGCCCCCACCGGCGGCTATATGGCCGGGCGGAAGGAGCTCATCGAAAAGGCCTCCTACCGCATGACTATCCCCGGCATCGGTCGGGAGTGTGGCTCTACCCTGGGCAACAACCGCCTACTCTATCAAGGACTTTTCCTTGCCCCCCATACCACCGCTCAGGCGGTAAAGACAGCGGTCTTTGCCGCCCGGATCATGGAGCTGCTGGGCTATGAGGCCGAACCCTCCTCCCAGGCGGTCCGGCACGACATCATCCAGATGATCCATCTTGGCAACCCCGAAGCGGTGAAGCGCTTCTGCCGCGGCATCCAGAAGGGCGCTCCGGTGGATTCCTACGTGACGCCGGAGCCCTGGGACATGCCCGGATACGACTCCCAGGTCATCATGGCTGCGGGCGCCTTCATTCAGGGGGCTTCCATCGAGCTCTCCGCCGATGCTCCCATGCGGGAGCCTTACACCGTCTACCTTCAGGGCGGCCTAACCTACGAGAGCGGCAAGGCCGGCGTACTCCTGGCAGTAGAGGAGCTTTTACAGGACTGATACGAGCCATGGCCCGCATAGAGTTGCCATAGGAGGTGACTGCTATGCGGGCTTGGCATGGCCGGCCATTTCGCTACCGCCGTCTCCGACGGAAGGGGAGAGACCTTTGGCTGGCCGGACTTTTCGGCGTCCTGCTGGCTATGGGATTCATTTTCAGCCTGGAACTGCGGCTCCGACCGGTAGTGGAGACTATGGCAAAGGCCAAGGTGACCAATGCTGTCACCCAATTGCTGGATGGTGCCGTCACAGCTGAGATTCAGTCCAGGGAGATCAGCTACAGCGACCTCATCACTGTGGAAAAGGACGATACCGGCCGTATTACCGCCCTCACCAGTAATATGGTAGCGCTGAACGACCTGCGCACCAGCATTCTGAGTGACGCGGTGGCGGCGATCGGCCAGATCGATACCCAGAGTCTGTCCATCCCAGTAGGTAACCTGACAGGGATCAACTTTTTTTCCGGGCGGGGCTTTGAATTGCCCGTGGATGTGATGACTGTGGGTTCCGCCCACGCTGTGTTTCAGAGCCAGTTCTCCGACGCCGGTATCAACCAGACACGGCATCAGATCCTGCTGGAGGTGACCGTCTCCGTGGATATCTTGCTGCCAGGAGGCGATCTGCCCGCTGAGATCAGCGCTCAGGTCCCCGTGGCCGAAACCATTATTGTGGGCAGTGTCCCGGATACCTATGTGGAGCTTCCGACCCTTCAGGATAGCGAGGGATCGTAAGTTTTTTTTAAAAAAGAGTCCTCTCCCATGTGTTAGAATGAGAAAAAACGTGGGAGGGAACAATGTGATGTGGTCTCTTTTGGAAGAAGCGGCAGGCGATGTACTCCGCTACGTGGTCCAGATGCTGCCCTGCGCTTTTGTGGGTGCTATCCTGTTTTTTGTTCTGTTTCCCATTCGCCGCCGCCGTCTGGCACAGATCGGCTTAAAAAGTCCGGCTCTGCGGGAGGGAACGCTTCTGATCTTTGTACTTTTCTGCGCTGGACTGGCCGCCTTGACTGTCTTTCCCTCCAACCTGTGGAGTTACGTGCTGGAACCCGATCGCTGGCCGGAAGGGACCACCTTCTGGAGTTTCTATCCCACTATGGAGGACCTAATGTCCCGACTCCAGTACCTCCCGGAGGAGCTGCCCCGACTGCTGACCCCTTTTCCCGGGGGCATCGCTTACCACTTTCACAGCTATTGGAATGCCTTTCTTTTCCTGGGGAATGTCGGGATGTTCCTGCCTATCGGCTTTTTCACCGCCCTGCTCTGGCGGCGTGGGAATCTGTGGCACTCCACACTGGTTGGCTTTCTGGCCTCTCTGAGCATCGAGACCATTCAACTGTTCATCGACCGGGGCACGGATCTGGATGACCTGATCCTCAACACGGTGGGCGCCGCTGTCGGCTACCTTCTGTACTGGCTTCTGCGTGCCGCCGTCCCCGGTTTTACCGCAAAATTCACTTGTGTAAAGGTGTGATCCTTTCGTGGATGAGATCCAAGAAATTCAGGACCTGCGCCGTGAGCTGGAGCAGGCCAACTATGAATACTACGTACTGGACACCCCCGCCATGAGCGATTACGACTTCGACCATAAACTCCGTCGTTTGGAGGAGCTGGAGGCCGCCCATCCGGAGCTGGCCAGTCCGGACTCTCCCACGCAGCGGGTGGGAGGTAAGGTGGCCGAGGGCTTTGACGAAGTGGTCCACCGGGTGCCTCTGGAGAGCCTTCAGGATGTCTTCTCCCTGGAGGAGTTGGGTGAATTCGACCAGCGGGTGCGGGACGCCCTGCCCGACGGGGTAGAATACGACGTGGAGCCCAAGGTGGACGGCCTGTCTGTGGCTCTGGAATATGAAAACGGCGTTTTTGTCCGTGGCGCTACCCGGGGCGACGGCCTTGTGGGAGAGGATGTGACAGAGAACCTCAAGACCATCCGTTCTATCCCTCTGCGCCTGCCGGAGACTCTGCCTTCGCTCATCGTGCGTGGCGAGGTCTTCATGCCCAAACAGGTTTTTGAAGACCTGAACGCTGAAGCAGAGCTCCAGGGGAAGCCGCTCTTTGCCAATCCACGGAACGCCGCTGCTGGTTCTCTGCGCCAGCACGATCCCAAGATTGCCGCCCAGCGCCGGCTGGATATCCGGGTTTTTAATGTCCAGTGGGCGGAAGGGCGCACCTTTACCACCCACAGTGAGTCCCTGGACTATCTGGTGAGCCAGCGCTTCAAGGTTATTCCTCATATGAGCTGTTCTGATATCGCCGGTGTGGGAGAGCTCATTCGTCGTATGGGCGATGAGCGCGAGGGGTATCCTTTTGATATCGATGGAGCGGTTGTAAAGGTCAACAATCTTTCGGACCGTGAACGCCTGGGGTCCACCGCAAAATTCCCCCGGTGGGCCGCTGCCTTCAAATATCCTCCGGAACAGAAGGAGAGCGTGGTGGAGGACATTGTGGTTCAGGTGGGCCGGACGGGTGTCCTTACGCCCAAGGCGGTTGTAAAGCCGGTCCGCCTTGCAGGTACCACCGTCACCAACGCCACACTCCACAACCAGGATTTCATCACGGAGAAGGATATCCGCATCGGTGATACGGTGCTGGTCCAAAAGGCGGGGGAGATCATTCCGGAGATCGTTTCTGTGATCAAAGAGAAGCGCCCAGATGGCACTGAGCCCTATTTCCTGCCTAAGACCTGTCCTGTCTGCGGCGCGCCGGTGGAACGGGATGAGGATGGCGCCCACATCCGCTGCACCGGTGCGGAGTGCCCCGCCCAGCGTCTGCGCCATTTGGTCCACTTCGCCAGCCGGGACGCCATGGATATCGAGCACCTGGGTCCTGCTGTGGTGGAGGCGCTGGTGGGGGCCGGTCTGGTGAAGGGTCCCGGCGACCTCTACCATCTGATGGTGGAGGACGTGGAACAGCTGGAGCGCATGGGCAAGAAGAGTGCTGAGAACCTGATCGCCGCCATTGAAAAATCCAAATCCGCCGGCCTGGGACGCCTGCTTTTTGCTTTCGGCATCCGTCAGGTGGGGCAGAAGGCGGGAAAGGTGCTGGCCGCCCGGTTTGGCACTTTGGACGCCCTCATGGCCGCCGACGCCGAGACCCTCACCGCTGTGCCTGATGTCGGTGCCATCACGGCCCAGAGTCTGCTGGAGTGGTTCCAGAGCCCCCAGAGCCGCCATCTCATTAAGACTCTCCGGGAGGCTGGTGTGTCTTTTGACAGCACCGAGGCGCCGGTAGGGGAGGCCCTGGCAGGCAAGACCTTTGTCCTCACTGGCACGCTGGAGCACCTGGGCCGCAAGGAGGCCACGGAGCTCATTGAGGCTCAGGGGGGAAAGGTGTCCGGCTCTGTGTCCAAGAAGACCAGCTACGTGGTGGCGGGCGAGGCCGCCGGCTCCAAGCTCCAAAAGGCCGCCGAGCTGGGCATTCCCGTGCTCACAGAGGCTGAACTTCTAAGCCTGCTGGAGGGGAGCGCTACCTGACGCAGTCACAGCCCTATGGGGCGTGTCTCGGTTGAGACACGCCCCATGCATTTTTTCTATTTTCAGTTAAAGGGGCGTTTTATATGATCGTGTTCTTGTGCGTGGACAAAAAGAATGGGATGGCCTTTCATCAGCGCCGGCAGAGCCTTGACCGGGTGGTGCAGGCGGATATTTTGACCATGGCTGCCGGAAAACCGATCTGGATGACTCCCTATTCAGCCCGGCAGTTTACCGAACAGGAGGCTGTACCCCGGGTGTCCGAGGCCCCCCTGCGTGAGGCCGAGGAGGGAGCCCTCTGTTTTGTGGAGTTTCCACCTCTGGTCCCCAGCCTGGAACGAATCGAGAAGCTAGTGCTCTACCGGTGGGACAGGGTCTATCCCGCCGACCAATGGCTGGATCTGGACCTGGACTCAGCATTCCGGCTGGTTTCCAGCTGCGATTTCTCCGGCCACTCCCATGAAAAAATCACGAAAGAGGTTTACCAGCGATGAAACGAATCCAAGCCCTCCTGATAACAATAACACTGTTTTGTACATTACTGCTCAGTGGGTGTGAAGGAATATTACATTTCAGTTCTTCGGCGTCTTACTCCCTGGATGACCTTCCCGCTTACAGCGGCGAACCCTACGTGACAATCAATGACAACGAGCCCTTCTTCACTCAGGAGGATATGACCACCAACTCCTATGAGACTTACAGCGATTTGGACGCACTGGGCCGCTGCGGTGTGGCCTGGGCCAATGTGGGGATCGACCTGATGCCCACGGAAGACCGAGGGAGCATCGGCCAGGTGAAGCCCTCCGGCTGGCAGACCGTCAAGTATGACGTTGTGGATGGGAAATACCTTTACAACCGTTGCCACCTCATTGGTTTCCAGCTCACCGGTGAGAACGCCAATGTAAAGAACCTCATTACCGGCACCCGCTATCTGAACGTGGACGGTATGCTGCCCTTCGAGAACCAGGTGGCCGACTACGTCAAGGAAACCGAAAACCATGTGCTCTATCGGGTGACCCCTATCTTTCAGGAGGATGAACTGGTGGCACGGGGCGTCCTCATGGAGGGCCTAAGTGTGGAGGACGGGGGCGAGGGCATCTGCTTCTGCGTCTACGCCTACAACGTTCAGCCAGGGATCGTCATTGACTACGCCACCGGTGACAGCTGGCTGGAGGAGGACCAGCCTCAGGAGACAACGAACGCAAGTGAGGGTACTGCCTATGTCATCAATATCAACTCCGGAAAGTTCCATTTGCCCACCTGCTCCAGCGTGGAGGATATGTCCCCCAGTAATCGTCAGGACTACGTTGGAGACCGGCAGGAGCTTCTGGATCAGGGATACACTCCCTGTGGCATTTGCAAGCCCTAAGGGATTGTAATCGGGAGGAAGTTTATGAGAGATATTGTAACGTCATTTGGAGCCTGGGTACAGGAGACCTGTGAGGAGGACCCTGATAAGGCAAGGCGCTGGCTGGCCAGGGGCTACCGGGCCAAAGAGCTGCAGATTCGTCATGATCCCCGGCTGAAGGACAGCCCCGCCGCCCGGATGGTGGCGGCTCAGACCATGCGAGCCATGGCGCTGCCCTTAGTCCACCCGGAGCGCTCTGCTATGGCCAGCCTGTTCCTGCCCTGCGAGCCCTTGCAGGTCATGGGGCTCTATCCATACTCCTGTGAGGGCCTTGGCTGCTTTCTGTCTGGCACACAGGCTGAGCAGTCCTTTTTGCAGTACGCCGAGAGCCAGGGCCTGCCGGACACCTTCTGCTCCTACCACCGGACCTTCATCGGTGCAGCGGAGAAGGGGCTCATGCCAAAGCCCCGGTTCATTTTGAATACCACCCTGGCCTGCGATGCCAATATGCTTACCTTCCGTCGCCTGGCGGAGTACTTCCAGGTCCCCCAATTCGTGGTGGACGTGCCCTACGAGACCGACGAACAGGCAGTGGACTATGTAGCAGACCAGCTCCGGGAGATGGTCCGCTTCATGGAGAAGGAGACAGGCCAGCATCTGAAGGAAGAGGAGCTTCGGGCCGCCGTGGCCCGGAGCCAGCGGAGCATGGAGCAGTTTGACCGCTACATGACCCTCCGTGCGGACAAGCTGCTGATTGGAGAGCTCACCGGCGAGATGTTTTCTGCCTTTGCCCTCCACACTCTGCTGGGTACCCCGGAGACTGAGGCCTATACTCGCCGGTGCATCCAGGAGGCGGAGAAGGCGCCTTCTGCGGAAGGGGTACGGCTGGTGTGGATGCACACCACTCCCTTCTGGGTACAGCCCCTGCGCCAAGTCACCGACTACAACCGTCAGGTTCAGGTGGTAGCCTGTGACATGTGCTTTGAGGGCCCGCTGAGGGGGCCCATGGACGACGATCCCTACCGGGCCATGGCTCAACGTGTGGTCTATTCCGCCTTCAATGGCCCTGTGGAGCGGCGCATCCAGCGGGGCATCAATGCCGCTCGTCAGGTAAAGGCGGATGGTGCCATATGGTTCTGTCACTGGGGCTGTAAGCACACCTTGGGCGGTGCTCAGCTGGCCAAGCGGCGCTTTGAGGAAGCCGGGATTCCCTGCCTGGTACTGGACGGAGATGGCTGTGACCGCAGCCACGGCGGCGAGGGGCAGCTTGCCACTCGTATGGAGGCCTTTGTTGAGATGCTCAAAGCAGGGGGAGGTCCAAGGAATGAGCACCACATATTATATCTGTAAATATACCCCGGTGGAGCTGCTGGAGGCTTTGGGAGGTACCTGTCAGGTTTTGGATGAGATGCCGGACAATTTTTCCCTCAGCGATCAGATGGGGCATCCCAACCTGTGCGGCTTCGGCAAGTCGGTGCTGGAGGCCTGCCTCTCCGGTCAGGTAAAGGAGCTGGTGCTGGTCAACTGCTGCGACACCATCCGCAGTGTCTACGACATTCTGGCAGCCAGGGGCGAGATGGACTTCCTGTTCCTACTGGACATGCTCCACACCAGCGGTCCCAGAGCCGCCGCTCGCACAAAAGCAGAGTTGCTGCGGCTGGCGGAGGCCTATGCCGCTTATAAAGGGACGACCTTTGATCCCAATCGCTTCCGGTCCGCCTTCCGCCCGTCGGAGCGGCCGGAGGGTCCCTATCTCAGCGTCATGGGCGGCAGGGTAGGGGACAAGCTTTTTCAGACCATGACGGAGTCCATGCCTCTGCCGGTGTGCAACGACACCTGTGTCCATGACCGCTTTGTGCCGCCGCCGGAGGGGGATGAAACGGATCTGGAGGCGCTCATGGAGCCCTATGCCCAGGCTCTGCTGGAACAGGTCCCCTGCATGCGTATGACCGATGTGACCGGTCGGGAGAGTTTGCGGCGGTCATCCGATCTACGTGGCATCATCTATCACACGGTGAAGTTTTGTGATTACTACGGATTCGAGTACTCCAAGCTCCGCAAAGACTGCAGCGTTCCGCTGCTGAAGCTGGAGTCTGACTATACCGTACAGAGCAGCGGACAGCTTCGGACCCGCCTGGAGGCCTTTGCGGAGAGCCTGTCTCCGGAGACGACACTGATCAGGAAGGGAAGGGGACAAATGGAAAAAGGATGTTTTGTGGGGATCGACAGCGGTTCCACCAGCACCGACGTGGCCATTCTGGACCAGGACAGGCATCTGGTGGCCCAGGTCATCCTGCCCACCGGAGCCGGCGCGGCGGCGGGGGCGGAGCGCGCCATGGAGGCAGCTCTGACCCAGGCTGGACTAAAGCCAGAGGACATCACTGCTACCGTTACCACTGGCTACGGCCGTTCCGCCATTCAGCTGGGGGACAAGTCCATCACCGAAATCACCTGCCATGCCAAGGGCGCTTTCTTTCTGGACCCCACGGTGCGCACCATCATCGATATCGGCGGTCAGGACAGCAAGGTCATCCGGGTGGACGAGACCGGCAATGTAGTGAATTTCATCATGAATGACAAGTGTGCTGCCGGAACGGGCCGTTTCCTGGAGCTTATGGCCCGAACTCTGGAGCTCTCACTGGATGAGATGAGCACTGCTGGCCTGAGCTGGAAAGAGGACATCACCATCTCAAGCATGTGCACCGTCTTTGCAGAGTCCGAGGTGGTCTCCCTGATCGCTCAGAACAAGCGCACCGCTGACATCGTCCACGGCCTCAACGAGGCTGTGGCGGCCAAGACCTGCGCTCTGTGCAAGCGGCTGGGCGGGGAGCCCAGCTATATGATGACGGGCGGCGTCTCCAAGAACAGGGGGGTGGCGGAGGCCATCCAGCGCCGTCTGGGCGCTCCGCTGCACATCTCCGATGCAGCCCAGCTCAACGGCGCTTTGGGCGCCGCCCTCTTCGCCATGGAGCTGGCGTAATGAACGAAGTACAGACAGGCGGCGCGGAATGATCCACGCCGCCTGTTTCCATGTCAGCGGTCGAAAGCCGGATTGGTGAAGTAGACGTTCTTCTGGTCCATCTTTTCCTTGGCCAGACGCACCGCCTCGCCGAAGCGCTGGAAGTGGACCACCTCCCGCTCCCGGAGGAAGCGGATGACGTCATTGACGTCGGGGTCGTCGCTGAGCCGGAGGATGTTGTCATAGGTGACTCGGGCCTTCTGTTCTGCGGCCATATCTTCGCTGAGGTCACAGATCACGTCGCCCTTGACGCCGATGCTGGCGGCATTCCACGGGAAGCCGGAGGCGGCAGTGGGATAGACGCCGGTGGTGTGATCCACAAAATAAGGGGCAAAGGCGGGACAGCTGCGCACCTCCTCGTCGGTGAGATTCCGGGTGAGCTGGTGGATGATGGCGCCGATCATCTCCAGATGGCCCAACTCTTCGGTGCCGATGTCGGTGAGCAGGGCCTTGAGCTCGGGATAGGGCATGGCGTAACGCTGGCTCAGATACCGCAGGGAGGCGCCCAGCTCTCCATCCGGACCACCGTACTGGCTGATGATAAAGGAGGCCAGCTTGGGGTTTGGCGTCTTGATCCGCACAGGGTATTGCAGCTTCTTCTCATAGACAAACATATCAGCCTCTCCCTCCGTTGGTCTCATTCCACGGCCAGGGCTCCTTGGGCCAGGTATAGGTTTTGCAGGCCGCGGTGTCGCTCCGCATCATGGGGCCGTTGGCGGCGGCGTAAGCCGTCCGGGCCTCCTGCTCCATGGCGGTATACTTCTGAAAGAGGGCAAAGGCCTCGCCGTCAGAGGGATGGGTATCCAGGTAAAGGGCCAGCTCCTGGACCACAAACTCCAGAGCCTGGAGCTGGGTGAGAGGGCCCTCGGCTACGGCGGCAGCAGTCTTTTTGGCCCGGAAGGGAAGGTCCAGGCCGGGGTAGAGGGTGCCGCTGCTCAGAGCTTCCATCTGCTCATAGCGCTTGGCGCCGGTCTGCTGGAACGGCACATAGGGTACTGCCAGGGGCGCACAGGACGGCAGAATGCCGCAGGCATCCCCGCAGGGGACGGGTTCAGTTCCATGTTCAGGATACACGGGATGTTCCTCCTAACTGGATTTTGGCGGCTCCCGTTTTGACGGGAAAACCCGCCATCCCATCCTATGCGCCGGAGATGCACTTGGCCCCTGTTTACTTTTTCAGACCGCCTATGGTATAATGGGGGCCGCTGAATCAGGCGATACAAAAAACCACTTAGGAGAGAGAGATTTGAAGCGTGAAAATGACCTGGGCAGAGACCCCATTCGTTCCCTGGTGCTTCGGGTGGCCCTGCCCTCCATGCTGGCCCAGTTCGTCAGCGTCTTTTACAGCATCGTGGATCGAATGTACATCGGAAATATCCCAGAGATCGGCGACACTGCATTAGCCGGCGTGGGCATCTGTGGTCCTATTGTCACTCTGATTGGCGCCTTTGCCTTCCTGGTAGGAGTGGGAGGTGCTCCCCTCATGAGCATCAAGCTGGGTGAAGGTGATCGGGATGCCGCAGAGCAGATCCTGGCCAACTGCTTTCTGATGCTCCTGATTCTCTCGGTAGTACTCACCGGCGTTTCTTTGCTCATTCGGGAAAAACTGCTGATGTGGTTCGGTGCCAGCACCATCACCTTTCCCTATGCTGACGCCTATATTACCATCTATCTCATGGGTACGGTCTTTGCCCTCATGTCCTCAGGACTCAACCAGTTCATTGTCTGCCAGGGTTTTGCCAATGCAGGAATGCGCTCTGTCCTGCTGGGTGCTGTACTCAACATCATTCTGGACCCCATCTTCATCTTCCTGTTGGATATGGGGGTCAGTGGAGCCGCTCTGGCCACAGTGCTTTCCCAAATGGCCTCATGCATTTATGTACTTCTTTTCCTCTTCGGCCACCGTCCGCCGGTGCGTATTACGTTCGGTGGATACCGCTTCAAGACAGTCCGGTCTGTCCTGACCGTTGGTCTAACCTCCTTTATCATTATCGCTATGGATAATGTGATGATCATTGCCATGAACACCCTGCTCCAACGCTATGGAGGAGCAGGTGAGGGGGATATGCTGGTCACCTGCGCCACCATCATGCAGAGTTTTATGCTGATGATCACGATGCCTTTGAGCGGTATCACCGGAGGAACACAGAGTATTTTGGGGTTTAACTACGGCGCAAACCGTCCTGACCGGGTATTAGGGGCACAAAAGTATATTGCCTTGCTTTGCGTCACCTTTACTACAATCTTCTTTTTGGTCGCCCAGCTGATCCCGCAGTCCTTTGTCCTCATCTTTACCCGAGATCCCGACTACGTGGCCACCGCGTCTCAGGCCATCCGTATCTTTACTCTGGGTATCATTCCCATGGGACTCCAATACACCATTGTGGACGGCTTCACTGGCATGGGCGTGGTGCGTGCCTCGCTGCCTCTGTCTTTCTGGCGGAAGGGAATCTACTTTGTGAGCCTTTTTGTGCTGCCCGCCCTCTTCGGTGCCCAGGCCGTCTTTTTCTCAGGACCTATCGCCGACTTTGGTGGAGCTGCTGTCTCAGTACTGGTGTACCTGCTGACCATCAAACGTATCCTGGGCCAGCGCGCCGCTGCCGTCGCCGTGAAGCCCGCCTGACGCATGCCTTCACTCTTCCAGGCATAAACTGCCGGGAGGGGGTGACCTTTTCATGAGGACTGGAAATAAAAGCCCGTGCAAACGGAGGAACAGCGTAGCCATCGGTGTAGTGGCGCTTTTGGTGGTCGGTACCGGTTTGTGTCTCCTGTGGCGGACCCCATCCGCCATACCCACGCTGGCCGGTCCGCCCCAGCTCCAGGGTACCAAAGTGGTCATCGATGCCGGACACGGTGGGGAGGACGGAGGTGCCGTTTCACCTTCCGGCACTGTGGAGAGCGGCATCAACCTGGAGATTGCCCTGCGATTGGATGCTGTTCTGGGGCTTTACGGCACAGACACTGTGTTGCTGCGCACCAAGGACGTATCTCTCCACGATCCGGATGCCCAGACCCTGCGGGAGAAAAAGGCCTCTGATCTGCGCAATCGAACAGAGCGAGTGGAGGCCATCCCCAATGCTCTGCTGGTGAGTATCCACCAAAATACCTATACCGGCAGCGGCCGCTATCATGGTGCACAGGTCTTTTATGCCGATGCGGAAAGCAGTGAGGCCCTGGCCCGCCATGCCCAGGAGATCCTGCGCCAAGCCCTGGACCCTCAAAATACCAGACAGGCCGCCAAACTTCCAGGTGCTGTCTACCTGATGGACCATATCACCTGTCCCGCTATTCTGGTGGAATGTGGATTTTTGTCCAATCCTGAGGAAGACGCGCTGCTGCGCACCGCTGGATACCAGACCAAGCTGGCCGCTGCTCTGGCCAGTGCTCTTTTGTCACCCATCCCTGAGGAGGGGACATAGAAAGGGAAGTGGACCAATTTTGAAGTCGAAAACCGTTTTTTACTGTACGGAATGTGGAAATGAGACCCCAAAATGGGTAGGGAAGTGTCCTGCCTGCGGCAGTTGGAACACCGTGGTGGAGCAGCCCGCAGAGCCAAAGAAGCGCTCCGCTTCGGCCCAGGCCAGAAGTGTCGTCCGGGGTGTGCCGCTGAACCGCCCAAAGCCCATCCGGGAGGTGGAGACCACCGACGAGCTCCGGTTCCAGACCGGCCTGAGCGAGCTGGACCGGGTGCTGGGTGGGGGAGCGGTCCAGGGCTCTCTGGTGCTGGTGGGCGGCGCTCCCGGCATCGGCAAGTCCACCCTGATGCTCCAGATCTGCCAGAGCCTGTGTCAGAGCTCCAAGGTGCTCTACGTTTCCGGCGAGGAGTCGGAGCGGCAAATCAAGCTCCGGGCCGATCGCCTGGGCGTGGAAAGCGACGAACTCTACCTGCTGGCCGAGACCGACCTGGAGGATATCATGGAATCGGTGGCTGAGCTGCGGCCCGATGTGCTCATCGTGGACTCCATCCAGACCATGTACCACGGGGAGAACACCAGCGCCCCGGGCAGTGTTGCCCAGGTGAAGGAGTGTACCATGGCCCTCATGCAGCTGGCAAAAGGGCAGGGGATTACCGTTTTCGTCATTGGACATGTGAACAAGGAGGGTTCTATCGCCGGTCCCAAGGTGCTGGAGCACATGGTAGACTGTGTGCTCTATTTTGAAGGGGAGCCCCACATGTCCTACCGTATCCTACGGGCGGCAAAAAATCGTTTTGGTGCTACCAATGAGATTGGCGTCTTTGAGATGGCTGACAGCGGTCTCACACAGGTGCCTAACCCGTCGGAGACTCTGCTGGCCGGGCGGCCACTGGACACCCCGGGGACGTGTGTCACCTGCGTCATGGAGGGCGTACGGCCCATTCTGGCCGAGGTCCAGGCTCTGCTGGCGCCCAGCGGCTACGGCAACGCCCGCCGGACCAGCAACGGCTTTGACTACAACCGGGCCATGTTGCTCCTGGCAGTGTTGGAAAAGCGGGGCGGGCTCATGGTCAGCGGCTGCGATGCCTATATCAACGTCATCGGCGGCCTGAGCCTGGACGAGCCCGCCGCCGATCTGGCGGCCATCATCGCCATGGCGTCCAGCTTCCGGGACAAGAGTGTGCCAGGCAGTCTGGCAGCCATTGGTGAAGTGGGCTTGACCGGCGAGTTGCGGTCCGTAAGTGCACTTGGACAGCGGCTCAGCGAAGTACGCCGGCTGGGCTTTACGCAATGCCTGATCCCGGCCAGGAACAGCGCACGGTTCCAAGAGCCGGACGGTCTGCAGCTTATCCGGGTAAAAAACATCCGGGAAGCTCTGGCAGCTGTTTTGACCTGACACAAGCATCAAAATGTATGTAATATAATTTTTATAGTTGTAACACACAAAACAACCAATCGCAAAATCGCAGCATCAGGCCCAGGAGGCCGAAAAGTCTCCTGGGTCATTTAACGAAAGGGGGGTCTATTCTCTACTCAACAAAATAAAAATTTTGTTGAGTTGGAGGGAGGCTATGGACCGAAATGACTATAAATTGGATGCGCCCAAGCTGCTGCGGGACTTTCTGGTCTACCATGAGACCATCCAGGGACATTCCAAGAAAACTGCGGATGAATACTACCTGGACCTGCGCAATTTCTTCCGCTACATCAAACTGGAGCGCGGCTTGGCGCCCCGGACCGCTGAGCTGGATCAGATCTCCATCGACGACCTGGATTTGGACCTGGCTCGCTCTGTGACCCTCAGCGACGTGTACAGCTATATGAGCTATCTCAGCCGTGATCGGGTCAAGCACGCCAATAGCCCCTCCTCTGGTTACGGTCTGGAGCCATCCGCCCGGGCTCGGAAGATCGCCGCCATCCGCTCCTTTTATAAATATCTTTCCAGCAAGGCCAAGCTCATCAGCGAAAATCCCATGCAGGACCTGGATGCTCCCAGGCTGAAGAAATCCTTGCCTCGCTACCTGACTTTGGACGAGAGCATCCAGCTTCTGGAAGCCGTGGACGAGCCCAACCGGGCTCGGGATTACTGTATCTTGACGCTGTTCCTCAACTGCGGCCTGCGGATCTCAGAGCTGGTGGGGCTCAACCTCACCGACGTGCGTGAAGAGCAGCTGCGGGTGCTGGGCAAAGGCAATAAGGAGCGGATGATCTTCCTCAATGGCGCCTGTCGGGCAGCTCTGGACGATTGGCTGGCCGAGCGCAGCCAGAGTGCTGCAGTGGATCGGAATGCTCTCTTCCTGACCCGCCGCCACACCCGTATGACTACCGATGCCGTTCACTACATGGTCAAGCAGCGCCTGAAAAAAGCCGGACTGGATGCGTCCCTTTACTCCAGCCATAAGCTCCGTCACACGGCGGCCACTCTAATGCTTCAAAACGGCGTGGATGTGCGTACCCTCCAGGAGGTCCTTGGCCACGAGAACCTAAACACCACCCAGATCTATACCCACGTGGACAACGCTGAACTGCGCATGGCGGCCAGCGCCACACCACTGTCCAAGGTTCGGAGGAAAAAACAAAATCAGTCTGGCGGTCAGGGCATAAGCGAACCAGGTGGAGGCGCAAACTCCGGCGGATAGGCACCTAAAATGTGGAGATACCGGATTTCTTCAAAAAAATAGGTGCTCAGCGGTCGGAAGTCGGCATCATAGCTGTGAGCGGCCACCAGGATGTTCTCCAAAGTGGGCGGATTACCCACCTCCACTACCACCGGAGTGTGGCCGAAAGTGGTACCCCGAAAGCGCAGCTGGACAAAATCTGCCGGCTCGATGCCATCGATCGTGGTCTCCACCCCGAAGGGTCCCCTGCTCTCCTCCTGCCGGGTAATGAAATTGTAGAAATAAGGGACACCTGTCCAGGATGGCGATTTCTGGTTGGCATCGATGTAGTACCATCCATAGGTGGGCGTGAGATTCATAATGCCGGTACCGGCATACAGACACTGGGAGGCAAAATTGGTACAATCTCCTCCCAGATTTTCATAATCATAATAGGCCGGGTTCCGGCTGTACGCCCAACGGTGGGCATATCTGAGGGCGGCCTCCCGATCGTATGGGAGTACAGGCAGCGGCATGACATCTCACCCTTTCAAATTGCTGCACCATCCTATGCGCCTTCTAATGTTTTGGCCACAACAAAGGAGAATGAGAACATGATGCGCTATGAAGCAGTGATATTTGACCTGGACGGTACCCTGCTGGACACCTTGGGCGATCTGGCAGCCAGTACCAATCGGGCCCTGGCCCACTTCGGTCTGCCCCAGCGCTCCCTGGAGGAGGTCCGGCAGTTTGTTGGCAACGGCGTGGAAAAGCTCATCCGTCGTGCGGTCCCGACAGGCACCAGTGAAACACGAATTCTGGATTGCCTGGACTGGTTCAAGAAGGACTACATGTTACATATGAGGGATCAAACCGCCCCCTATCTTGGCATCCTTTCCCTGCTCAGAGCCTTGCGAGACAATGGCTGTAAAGTAGCAGTGGTATCCAATAAATTCGACGGTGCTGTGAAGGAGCTCTGTCGGGAGCATTTTGGGGACCTCCTCCCTGCCGCCATCGGTGAACGTCCCGGTGCACAGAAAAAACCCGCCCGGGACCTGGTGGACCTGTGCATCGCTGAGTTGGACGTCAGTCCAGACCAGTGCGTCTATGTGGGAGACTCTGACGTGGACATCCAGACGGCAGCCAATGCTGGTCTCCCCTGCCTGTCGGTGCCTTGGGGTTTCCGGAGTCGGGATTTCCTGCTGGAAAACGGCGCCACCGTCATTGTGGACACTCCAGAAGCGCTGTTCGACCAGCTGCATACCGCACCCACAAGAAAGAGTGAAGAAAGTCTCGCCTGTCTTTTTTCCGTGCCCCTGTCGTTCTCGACGCACCTGACCAAGTGGGAGGATCACCAGCTTCCAGATAAATATGACCACAATGCCTTCAAATATGTGGGGCAGCCTTCGGTGGAGGAATTCCAAAAAGCCATTACATACCAGAGAGAAAAGGGAGCAAACTTTGTAAAATTAGAGGGCCGTCTCCCCCTGGAGAATCCCTTTGGGATGGAGGAGGACGTCTCTCTGACCATGGTGCTCAGTGCCGAAGCTGACCACCACGCCTGGAAAACGGCTCCCGATGTAGTGCTGAGGACTCCCGACACTACCCAATTGGAATCGATGGAACGAAAGCATTACGGCGTGCTGTACGGCGAAAGTTTTACAGTACGGAACGTCCGACGGCTGCACGAACGGGTGTGCTACCATGGTGCATACCTGGAGGGTGCGCTGGTGGGTGTCTGCTTCACTTATTCTGCGGATGGATATACGTGTATCGACGGCCTCCTCGTAGACCGAGAGCACCGGCACCGGTTTATTGCAACCACTCTGCTCCAGGACGCCGTGGAAACCGCCCGCAAGCGCGGCGACCAGGTCTTTCTCCATGCAGATGCCCATGATACACCCAAAGATATGTATGCAGCTATGGGCTTCGAAGTGGAAGACAGACTATACGAATACCTTTATCATTTCTGATATAGGATCCCGCGTATAAAAAACGGGCAGCAGATGATATCTGCTGCCCGTTTTTTCTTGATTGTTCATCGGACGAGACGCCGGATCTCCTCCTCCGGCATGCTCCAGGAGAGGAACTCCATCAGAGTCTCCTTGGGATGTGCCTCCTCCGGCTGAGATGCGGAAGCATCCTCCCAGGCCTCCGCCGTCCCATAGCGGTAGGTGGACCAGCTGGGATTGAGCCAATGGCCGTTGCCGATGGCGGTGATATAGAGCTCCTCCAAGAGGAAATCCATGGCTGTGAGGAGGGTGCGTTGATCCATCTGAGCAAGCTCCCGCAATTCGCCGGTCTCCAGTCCGCCTGGAACGCCCTGCAGAAGTCCATAGAGACGTTCCGCCGGCTCCGGCATCGGCCTCTGGTATCTGCACTGCTTGAGCAGGTGGTAGGCCCTGGGCGATAGATAGACTGTACGTTTCCGGTAGACCTTGCTGAGAAAGAGCTCCTTCTTCTCGATCAGCTCCACGGCGTCGGCCCAGGAACAGCCGATATCCTCCAGGCAGCGCAGATTGGCATCGGTGTTGCAGGCCAAAATGCCTGTAGCGTCCAGATATGCTTTCAGTTGGGCCGCGCTCATGGCGTCCTCCTCCTTGTTCGGTAGTAAAGAAAGGGGGAGGCGCAGCGCGCCTCCCTCCTTTTACGTTTGAAATATGGATCAGGCCTTGCCGTCGCAGCCCAGCACGTCCACGATCTTGTGGGCCACCAGAGCCTTGATGTTGGCACGGGCGGGCTTGAGGTACTCGCGGGGATCGAACTTGTCGGGATGCTCGTTGAAGAACTGACGGATGGTACCAGTCATGGCCAGGCGCAGATCGGAGTCGATGTTGATCTTACACACGGACATGGAGGCGGCCTTGCGGAGCTGCTCCTCAGGGATACCGACGGCATCAGGCATCTTGCCGCCATTCTCGTTGATCATCTTCACATAGTCCTGAGGCACGCTGGAAGAGCCATGGAGCACGATGGGGAAGCCAGGCAGACGCTTGGAAACCTCCTCCAGCACATCGAAGCGCAGCGGAGGGGGAACCAGAACGCCCTTCTCATTGCGGGTGCACTGGTCAGCGGTGAACTTGTAGGCGCCGTGGCTGGTGCCGATGGCGATGGCCAGGGAGTCGCAGCCGGTCTTGG
>OGHJ01001596.1_pt1 | contig 23470 bp, 9 predicted proteins | sample 1571351 | NCBI WGS metagenome assembly OGHJ01 (sample SAMEA2582037, study PRJEB24529) | metagenome | biome: Human gut stool | place: China | collected 2011 | reverse complement strand
TTTATTTCAAAGATTGTGTTAAAATCGCGCCGTGACATTGACCGTCCCAACGAGAGAAAAGGCTACACAATAGAGGGTTCGGACGACTTTAACTTTTCGCGCAGTGCAATTTTGGGCACTAAAGATTTGGCAGGCGACTTTTCAAAAGGCGATTTGGAGCTTAACTTAAACAGCGAGCAGTCGTACAGATACATACGCGTAACCTCAAAAAGCACAATGAGTATGAGCGAATTTGAGGTGTACGGCGAGGTTGACACGGGCGACAAGGTTGTGGAGAAAAAATATGCCGACGTTACCGACACCGATTTTGCGTATCTTCTTACGCTTATGCAGAAATTGGGGCTTGTCGGCGGTTATTCATACACGCAGTTCGGCGAAAACAAGCTTGTAACGCGCGGTGAGTCGGCGGCGTTTATTTGCAGAATGTTGAACGGGCATATCACACAGCCGGGCGGAAACTTAAAACTTCCGTATGCCGACGTTGACGAAACGCACAAATATTACAGCGAAATAAAAACACTTTATGCAAGCGGACTTATTTCGCCGGACGAAAATTTCCGTCCCGACGACAACATCGAAAGTGCGGAATTTGCGCTTCTTCTTATCCGTGCGCTGGGATACGGCAAAAAAGCGCAGTCGGCGCAGTATCCGACAGGTGCGGTAAAGGTTGCGGGCGAGCTTGGAATTTTAAAGCATCTTAATGCGGACGGTGACAGCAGAGTCAGCAGAAAAGAGGCGGTTTATGCCATCTTTGAAACGCTTAAAACACCTGTTTACGACATATATTCCGTAAAAAACGATACGGTTTATTATGAAAAAGGCGATACATTTTTTGAGGCTTATCACTCGCTTATACTGAAAGAGGGAAAGTTGAGCGAAAACGCCGTTACCGACCTTGTTTCATATACGGGCAACGAAAAAAGCGCGGTTATAGACGGAAAACGCTATAACGACGCGTCGTCGTGCGCTTTTGATTTTATCGGTCAGAATGTTTATTATATTACCGACAGCGAAACCGAAAAAAATATTTTTTACATTTTCCCCGTTGAGGGCGAAAGCAAGGTTTACACAGCAGACTGCGCCGACGTGACAAAAGCGGAAAACAAGAAAATCGTTTCGGAGGATGAAAACGGAAACAGGAAAACGTATACGCTTGCCGATGGCGTGACGGTGCTTAAAAACAATGTTGCGTCAAAAAACTGGACATATGACGATTTTACCGCGGACGGTGCATATTTGAAACTTGTTGCGGACGAAACGGGCAAAATATACGTTGTGAAAATATATACTCCGCGCTATATTGCGGTGAGCTTTTCCGGCAATGACGGCAAAAACAGCGTTGTTGCAGACCTTACCGACGGCACGGAAACGGTAAAATTAGACGATGACGCGTTTATTTCGGTTATCAAGGACGGCAAAAATTACGGAATTGAAAAATTAAATGACGCAGGTGTTGTGACCGCATATATTTCGGACAACAAAAAATGTGCCGTGTTTGATTTGAACATTCAAAGTGCAGAGGGAACGGTTGAAGAAATCTGCACAGACGAGGTGCTTATAGACGGCACTTTGTACGGCATAAGCACGTATTATAAAAATTATGCCGAGCAAAATCAAAAGCTTAAGCTAAACGAAAAAATGAAGTTTTATTTTAACCCCGATAGCGAAATTGTGTATGTTGACAAAGTATCGGCAAACGGCGAAAACGAACGTCTTTGCTACATAAAATCGGCTGATTTCGGCGAGGGCAAAAATGCAGATGTGAAGATTAAAGCCTTTGCGGCGAACGGAACGTATTCTTATTTTACAACCCAGCACAGCGCAAGCGTGTCGTTTATTTCAAATGCCGAGGCGAGCGGTTTTGTTAATCTTGTTTTGTCGGATAAGGTGAAAATCAACGGCAAAAGCTACACAAAATCGGAATTTTTAAAGACGTTTTCGGAGGATTATTTCACCGCGAAAACCGCGCTTATAAAATATGACGACGAAAAAAATATTATTTCGGTTTACACCGAGGATTGCACCGACAGCGAGCATCTTGAATTTTTCAAAAAGCAGACTGCCGCCAAAACCACAAAATATTATACCGCAAAAGGCGGTGTATACGACAACCATACAATGCTTTTTCCCATAAAAAGCACCGCGCCGGTTTTTGTTATACCTACGGTTGACGGCAAGGAGAGCGACGACGATTTTTACGACAGATATTACAGCCTTTCCACCGTATCGCAGACGCTTAAAAATAACCGCGACATCGGCACCTGCACGTTTTACGGCGAGGACGATTTCGGTTATCCGTCGTATGCGGTGAAAATGGTTTCGTATGCTTCAAGCCAGGCTGAAGTTTCAAATCCTTTGTCGGGTGACGGAACGCCGATTGCCGTTAAAAAGACAGTCAAAACGCTTTCGGACAACGGTGCGTTTGTGTATAGGATATACGGCATAAATTTAAATACGGGCGAGGAGATAAGCGCAGATTTTGTCAACGAGGTTGAATATATTTACGACGCTTATAAAATTCAGCACGAAAAGAGCGAATGGCTTGCAACGTATGATTTTCTCGATAAAACAAAGCTGAAAGAAAACAAAGAGGAAGCGAAAGCGTATCTTGTGAGCATTAAAGATTTAAAATGCGGAGATATTCTCGGCGTCGGACTTGCCGGCGGAAGAATAAACGCCGCGGAACGCGTTTTTGAATATACCGAAACTCCCTTGGAAAATTACGCAACAAGGCGCGGTGCGTTTTACAACGCGAGTATGTCAAGCACCTCGGCGGCAATATCGGGATTCAGAATTCAATACGGAAAAGTTGTTCTTGTAAAAGACAGCATCGCGAAGATGAAATCAAATTCGTCAATCGGCGAAAACGAGGTTTTCGACTATAACGGAATAAACATTTATCTTTGCGAAAACGAAACATTAAGAAAGGCGGACGCAAATGACGCCGCGGTATATCTTGACGGAAATTACATTGTGCTTTATTCGTCGAGCGGAAACAACAAGGCTGTTTTGATTTATACTTATTAGGTTTTTGGTCTGAAAGGGATTTTTACTTTATGAAAAAGTTTGCCGGAAAATACAGAGAACTTTTAATAATTGCCGTGGCGGTGTGCGCGGTTTTCGCACAGGTTGTTGTGTCATACACAACCTATTCGTCCGAGCAGATTAAAGAAAATATCCGTTTTGCGGAAACGAGTTTGCAGGGCGTTGTGTTAAGCGACGAAAATTTTAACGAGGTTTCGTCCAAAATCGCGCTGAATATTTATAACAACGACAATATTTTAAAAATATTTGAAACGGGAACCGATGATTTTTCCGTCAGACATTCGGCAAAAATCGAAATACAAAAGCTTGCGACGGTATCCGATTTTATTTCCGGTGCGTATATTTATTCAAAAAATTTGAGTGCGGTTTACAGCGTTGCCGAAATGGGCTTTATGAGCGAGAGCGAATATTCAAAAAAGCTCATATCACAGCTTAATTCCGAAAAAATTCCCGAAAGCTTTTATATATCGGGCAAGGGGGCTGACGGATACGAAATTGAAAAGCTTTATTATACCTATACTTTCGACAAACTGTCGGGTGATGTGGTTTTGATTGAAGCAGATTATAAGAAACTTTTTTCGCAGTATTCGGCACTTCAGCGCAATGTCAAAGGCAAGCTTGTGATATTTAATGAAAACGGTTCGGTTATGTACAGCGGAACGGACATAAACATAGGCGACAATATTGAGAGCGCGCCGTATCTTAAAAATCTTCCGAAAGAGGGAGAATATAAAAATATAGGATTAAACGGAGAAAAGAGCGCGCTTTTTTGTCAAAGCTCGTCAAACGGAAAACGTTTTTATGCGCTCATAATTCCGATGTCGGTGTTAAAGCCGATAAAATTTTTCGGAAAAAGTATGCTTGTTTTTTACATAGGCATTTTGGCGTCGGGCGTGTATATACTCGTCATTTTCTCACTTGCAAGCAAAATAAAGGTTAAAACAAAAGAGCTGTTGTATTACATAGGTTTAACGGGAGAAAAACCGCCCGATGACGGAAAAAGCGTATTTTCAAATTATTTTGCGTCGCCGTCCGACGAAACGTGCGAAAATTTAAAGGCGCATTTAAAGAAAATTACGGCGGGCGAAATCTCAATTTTCACGGTCAAAATATGCGATTATAAAAACTTTGTGCGCAATTTGAGCACAGACGACGTAAAGCTTTATCATTACGGAATTGACAATATTCTGACCGAGATTTTGAACGAATTCGGTACAAAAAGCATTTTTGCCGGATTTTATTCGGACAAAGCGGTGTATTTTCTGTATGACTGCGATATTTTGCCGAAATATGACAAAACCGCGAAAAAGGCAAAGGACGCTTTAAAACTTTATATGGGTGTAAATATCCTTACCGCGGTGACGTCAAACAAAAGTATTGACAATCTCAATTTGCTTCACAACGAACTTTTGCATATTGAGCAATACGAGTTTATATACGGCAAATCCGCCGTACTTTCGCCGAGCGTGATAAAGGAAGAAAACGGCTCAGTCTGCGACAAAACGATGGAAATGTGCGTAAACATAAGAAAAGCGCTTATAAACGGCGAAAATACAAAAAATTACGTTAATTCGCTTTTTGCCGAAATTGCAAATCTTACGGTATCTGAGGCGCACAAAACGGTTTACGAGCTTATGTACAATCTTAAAACCGCGTCGGAAACGCTTGCAAAAAACGGAACGATAGAGGACCTTATCGGAATTGTGAGTTTTTCCGAAACGGAACGTATGGAAACGCTTTCCGAGGTATACGCGAGCGTTAATGAGATTATAAACCTTGTGGAGAACTCGCGCGCAAACATAAACGACAGCCGAAGATACACTATGATAAACAAATGTATGAAAATTATCGAGAGTGAGTATATGTCCGAGGTTATATGCGCGGAGTCCATCGCGGAGGAACTTGGCGTAAGCGCAAACTATCTCGGCAGAAATTTCAGAAATCTTACGGGCGTGTCCATTGCGGACAAAATTATGGATTACAAGCTTAACGAGGCAAAAAGACTTCTTGAAGAAAGCAACGAAAGCATTAAAAACATTATGGTGCGTATCGGCGCGACAAACCGCAGTTATTTTGCCGCGTGTTTCAGAAAACGTTACGGCGCACCGCCGAGCGCATACCGCAAAAATTATCGGTATATGAACGGCGAAGAATAAAACTTGATTTTTTGAAAGGACAAAATTATGATAAAAACTATGTCACTGCACCCAGATTCGCTCTACGACGCGTTTTATCAGGACGTAACCTTTGACACCGACGATTTTTCGCCCGTTAAATTTGAATATAAGGGCGAATATTCCGACGAAAAGGGCGTGACGGTCATTACTCAGTCGGGCGATAATATACGGCTTGAAAGCGTTTTTGACGATACGATACGTTTCCGCATATTAAAAAGCGGACAGACGGTTTTGCCGTCCGTTACTGAAAGGCTTGGACTGATTGACACAAAGGGTGAAAAAAATAAATATTCTTACGAATTTAAAGACAATGTTTTGAAATTTTCCAACGAAAAGCTCAATTTCAAATGCAATTTTGAAAACGGCGAATTTGAATTTTCCGACAAATCGAATAACGTGCTTTTAACGACGGTAAACGGCGGTGCGAATTTTTCGCAGACGGACGTTAAATATTCGGGAATACGCAGTTTTACAACATTTAAACGCGGTGAGAACGAGCGGTTTTTCGGGTTCGGTGCGAGAATGTATAAGCTTGACAGAACGGGTTCGAGCGTTGACATTTTCTCCGAAAAGGGCGGTACAAAAAGCGGAGATTACGGCGGTTTTCCTGTTCCGTATTTTATCAGCACCAAAGGGTTCGGTTTGTTTTTTAACAATCCGTGGCCTCACGTTTATTTTGATATGGCGAAAACCGAAAGCGACAAGTGGTATATAAATTCGTCCGGCGGAGATTACGACATATTTGTGTTTGCCGGCGGAATGAGCGATATTATAAAACGTTATACGGCAATAACCGGCAGAAACAAAATGCCGAAAAAATATCTTATGGGATACTGGTGCAGCAGTCTTATGTTTGACGAAGCGGACGCCGTTTTAGCCGATATTGAGAAAATGAAAGACGGCGGTTATCCTATTGACGCAATCGTTATAGACGGTCCGTGGCGCGGCGGCAAAAACTTTATAAAAGATTATAAAGCGGGCTGGGGTTATCCGTCGAACGACTATGACTGGCACCCCGATTTCGGCGACGGCAAGGGTATGATTAAAACGCTGGAAAAGGACGGAATTAAAACCGTTCTGCACATAAATTCGTGCGCGTTTAAACCCGAAACCGCAATACCGAACATTGCAAAAGGGCTTTTAAGACAGGTAAAAACCGAAACCGTTCCCGAGCTTATGACAAGCGAGGGGAGAGAATTTTATAAAAAACTTTTGAAACCGCGTATTGACGACGGTGTAAAACAGTGGTGGACTGACCATTCGGACAGGGTGAGCGGTGAGATAGAACAGGGAATACCGTCGCGAAATCTTTTCGGCGTTTTGTGGAACAGGGAAATCAGCAAAAATATGGCGGAAAACGGTGTCGAAAATCATATGTCGCTCTCGCGCGGCGGCGGTATAGGCAGTCAAAAATACGCGCTTCCGTGGGCAGGCGATACAGAATTCGGCATACACCGTTTTGAGGATGATATTTGGTATATTTTAAACGCGTCGCTTGCAGGGTTTACGCTTTGCGGATACGACCTCGGCGGTTTTATGCGTAAAAACCAGAACGAGGGCGACGCGAATGCGGAACAGTTTGAAATAAACAATATCGCGCGCAGAATGTGCCAAAGTATGATATTTTGCCCGATGCCCCGTATGCACAACGGCGATGTTGCAGAACCGAAATGGCCGTGGAACTGCCCCGAAGAAACGCAATTTCTCTACCGCGACTGCTTAAAATTCAGGTACAGATTTATTCCGAATATTTATTCATATGCAGTAAATGCCGTTAAAACGGGCGAACCGCTTTTGCGTCCGCTGTTTTACAACGATCTAAAAAACGAAAAATTATATGACATAAATACGGAATTTTATCTCGGCGATGACATATTGTTCGCGCCCGTAACGGGGAAAGACGAGCTGAAAAAAGAGGTTTACCTGCCGTGCGGTACATGGATTGATTTCTGGACAAAAAGGTTTTATGAGGGCGACAGAAACATTATGCGCAGTACACCGCTTTTGCAGAAAGAGGGCTTGCCTATGTTTATAAGACAGGGCGGAGGATTGGCTTTTCAGAAAGACTGCACGCATCTTACGGATGAAATTCCCGATTTCCTTGAAATTGAGCTTTATCCCGATAATTTTGCAAAAATAACGCTCAATGAAAGTGAAAATGTCACAAACGAATTTTCGTGCGAAATTAAAAACGGCAAAATCAAAATTACTGCGCAGAACAATTCCGATAAACAGCGCGTGTATAAATTCAGTATTTTTGTAAATTCAAAAGTTTACGAAACCGAAATTGCCGTTGATAAAAATTCGGCAAAGAAATATGAACTAGAAATTTGTTAACATAAATAAAAGCAAACAAAAACACCGTCTGAAAATCAGACGGTGTTTTTATACGGCTGTATAATTTAATTATTCAATGCCGAGTTTTTTAAGGTCAAACATTGTAAGATATTCTTTTGTATTTTCAATCATTTCTTTAAACAGCGCTTTTGCGTCGCTTATCGAAAGTTTTCCGAGAAGAGGGTCGGAGATAAACGCGCAGAAGATTTTATCGAGGTCACGCTCGTGAATACCCTCTTCCGCAAGCTCCTGTTCGCCGACAATACGTGAAACAAGCGTGTATATTTCCTTGGGAATATCGCCTGCCGAAACAGGTGTAACCGAGTTATCCCTGAACACTGCGTTTGTTTCGACAACCGCTCCGAGGGGAAGGTTGGGGATTTGTCCGACGTTGGGAATATTTACATTTGTCACAAGCTCGCAGAGTCCCAAAAGCGCGCGGATTTGATGTACGCCTTCTTCTCCCGTGCCCTCAACGGTAACTTCTTTTTCTCCGCTTATCATTTTTCTGCTGTTTTCAAGACGTTCTTTGAGGTTTTCTTTTCTGAATGCCACGGTTGTGAGCGAGAAGTGCATTTCGGCAACTCTTTCGGGGTCTTTAAGATACCATTCGCCGTTACAGAATTCCGCAAGATGTCTGTCGCCTGCCGCGGCAATAAGTCCGTAGCGCAGGAACAAGTCCATTTTAACTTTTTCCTCCGACACAAACATATTGTTCATCCAGTTTTTGTCAACGTTTCCGTTTTTGCCGTAACCCGTTTCGGCATATTTCTCACAAAATTCGCGGTATAACGGGAACAGGTCGATATTTTTGTATTTCGCGCTTGTAAGCCACGTGAAATGGTTTACCGCCACGGGATTAACCTTGATTTCACTGCGGTCGCTTACCTTAATTCCTTTTGTTTCTTCAAGCACTTTCATAAGAAGCTTCTGCGTGCCGAAAACCTCGTGACAGCAACCGAAAGCTTTGATTTCCGGGAAAACGCGGTAGAGCGTTTTAACACAGAGCGTCATAGGATTTGTATAGTTTATAACCCACGCCTCGGGGCAGTATTCTTTGATATTTTCCGCAATGTATTCATACATCGGAATTGTGCGCATTGCTCTTATAATTCCTCCGGGACCGGTTGTGTCGCCGACGGGCTGATATACGCCGTATTTTTCGGGTGTGTGAACGTCCGACTCCATTTCGTCAAACGTTGCGGGAAGAATGGAAATTATAACAAAATCCGCACCTTTTAAAGCCTCGTCAATGCCCTTTACCGCGTGATAGTTCCAGATTGATTTTGTTTCTTTTAAGTCTTTATACTTGTTTCCTATTATTTCGTTATGCTGTGCCGCCTCATAGTCGATGTCGTAAAGGTAAACATCGCCCGAAATGTCATCGCTCGTTGCAAGGTCGCTCATAAATCCCCACGCCCAGCCGCGCGAGCCGCCGCCTATGTAAGCAATTTTGATTTCGCTTACTTTACTGTCAGTATACTTCAATTTTAAAACCCCCATTTTTATAAGCATTTTATGCTTGAATTATACAGCATTATTATAAAGTTTTCATTAAATATATTGCTCATATGATGTAAAACACAAAAATATTGTTATGGAAAAACAGGCAAAATTTCGCAAAAACTGCGCAGGGTGGGGAAAAACAAGCCTTTTGGAAAAAACGGTGCTATGGTATACTTATATCATCAATAATAGTATTAAAAGGTGGGAATTTTGTATGAACGGAAAGCTTAAAAAATTGACGGCAGTGTGCTTGGCAACCGCAAGCCTGTTTACGCTTAACGCGTGCAAATCGGGCGGTGATGCGGAAAACGCAAATCTTACAAAGGTGACAATCTGGACGGGCGACTCGCACAGCAAAAACATTATTAACGGACTTGTTGAGGAGTATAACAAAACAAAAGGCAAAGAGCTTGGTATTCAAGTTGAATATTCGGTTAAGGACGGCAATATGGCGCAGAACCTTGAAATGGCGATTGCGTCCAATCAGGCGCCCGACTTTTTCACAACGTCGGCGGTTCAGAAATATGCCGAAAGCGGTGACGTTATTTCGGTTTCGGACATTAAAGGCGGTCAGGAATACATAAACGAAAACTACGACGAAGAGGCGATTGAGCATTTTACAATGGCATTTGACGGCAAAATTTACAAAGCGCCGTTTTATGTTACGACAACGGGTATAGCATATAATAAGGATATGTTTAAAAAATACGGCTTGGTAGACGAAAACGGTGAGGCAAAACCGCCGAAAACTCTTAAAGAATTCAGAGAATACGCGAAAAAACTTACCAACCCTGCCGAAAAGGAATACGGAATTATTATTCCTATAAAAATGTCGTCGTTCCCGACAAACTTCACAAGACTTGCGGTTGCATCGAGCGGAACGTCGGGCTATAATTTCAAAACCGGCAAATACGATTATACAGTTTTTGAGCCTGGTCTTGAGGCAATTATGGGAATGAAAGCGGACGGCAGTATGTATCCCGGTGCGAACGGTCTTGACAACGACACGGCGCGTGCGGTGTTTGCAGAGGGCAAAATCGGTATGATTTTCTCGGGTTCGTATGACGTTGCGGTATTTACAAGCCAGTTCCCCGCAAAATGCGACTGGGACGTTGCTCCTCTTCCCGTTGCGGACGAAAACAACAGATACAAACAGGTTATGGCGAACGACGGTTTTGTTGTAATGAACAAAAAGTCGATTGAAAGAGTCGGCGAAGAAAAAATGCTTGAAGTTTTCAAATGGATTCACAGTAAAGAGGTTGTGTCTGAGCTTTACAAACAGGGCGCCTGCATACCTTACAATGTTGACGTAATAGAAAACACAAAAATAAACGACGATGTTTACTATGCTTTGCAGACATTTGCTGATTTGAGAAAAACAAGCTTTGCGCTTCCGTCGGTTATGCCTACCGACCTTGAGGGTACTCCCGATTTTAAAACTCTCTTTAATTCAAAAATCTGGATGGGCGAGGGCAGTATTCACGACTTGCTTGTTGATTTAAGCAACCGCAGTAATGCAGGTATTGACAAAAAATTCAGCGTAAGCACAGAGCTTAAAAAAGAGAATTACATTTATCCCGACTGGGACGTAAGTATTAAATAACACCGATAAAGGAGAACTGATTATGACTTTGTCAAAAAGCAATATTGCGCGCGCAAAAAGCCGATTTTCAAAAAAATACGACGCGCACACCGTAAAATGGTCGTATATAATGCTTGCACCCGAATATATCGGATTTTTGGTGTTTTCGCTTTATCCTATTTTATGGGCATTAAGGCTTTCGTGGTTCAGCTATGACGGCACACCGTCGGCAACTCGTTTTGTCGGCTGGACGAACTTTATAAACCTTTTCACAAACGACGCTACATATTGGAAATCGTTTCTTACAACATTTGAGTTTGCAATTATGAAAGTGCCGTTTGAAATGGTGCTTGCACTCCTTCTTGCGCTTGCGCTTTCAAGAAATATAAAAGGCATTTCAAAATTAAGAACGTTTTACTTTATCCCGAACGTAATAAGCGTGGCGATAATCGGACTTATTTTTTCAAATATGTTTTCATATTACGGATTTGTAAATTCGCTTCTTTTAAAACTCGGCATTATTTCGGACAACATAGACTGGTTTGAACACAAATTCACCGCACTGATAACTTTGGTGCTTGCCGACACGTGGCATTCGTTCGGAATAAATATGCTCTATTTCATCGCGGCGCTCACAAACGTTCCCGCAGAGCTTTACGAATCGGCAAAAATGGACGGCGCAGGCAGTGTGGTATGCTTTTTCAAAATTACGCTCCCGAGCATTGCGCCCGTGTTTAAAATCGTCATAATGCTTTCGCTTATCGGAACGCTTTCTACAAGCGACATCGTGCTCGTTCTCACAGGCGGTGCGCCGGGCGGTCAAACGTATACGGTTATGCCGTACATTGTAAGCAACTTTGTACCGGGTTTTGCAGGCGCAAGCGCAAACATCGGCTACGGCTGTGCTATGAGTATGGTAACGGCTATTATTATGGCGCTTGTTGCGGCGGTGCATAACAGAATTACTAAGTCATCTGACTGATATGGAGGCTAATATGAAAAAGGTTTTAAACGTCTTGTTTTATATTGTGATGATAACAATACTTATACTTGTACTGTTTCCCATAATATACACGTTTTTGGCATCGTTCAAATCAAACGCCGAGATACTTGTAAACCCCGGACGCGTATTTCCCGAACACTTTACGCTCGAGAACTATAAAATCGCGTGGAACTCCGAGGATTTTGACGTAAAAAGACTTGTATGGAACAGTACATATTACACCGCAATATGCGTGTGTATGGGAATTCTCAAATCTTCTATGGCAGGATATGTTTTCGCAAGAGCGGAGTTTCCCGGCAAAAAGATAATGTTTGCGGCATTTTCGGCGCTTTTGTTTATAAAGCTCGGAAGTATAACGGTTTATCCGCTTTTTAACATCTTAAATAAAATACATCTTAATAAGTCGCTTTTCGGACTTATTGTTGTAAAGGTATTCGGCGTGCCGGTTGTGTATATATACCTTGTAAAATCGTTTGTAACCGCGCTCCCGAGAGAGCTTGACGAGGCGGCAAAAATAGACGGATGTTCGTTTGCGGGCACGTTCTTCAGAGTAATTGCTCCGCTTTTAAAGCCTGTTATGGCAACAATCGGAATACTATCCTTTAAAAATACTTGGAACGAATATCTTATGCCTACGATTTTCACACTCGGAAATCCGAGCCAGCGCACACTTATTGCAGGTGTTGTAGCGTTAAAATCCACGGGCAACGCGGCATCGTCATGGAACCTTATGCTTGCAGGCTCGGTTATTGCGCTCGTTCCCGTGCTTTTGGTTTACACATTTGCAAACAAGTTTTTCGTAACGGGACTTGCAAGCGGTGCGGTTAAGGGTTAATGCCCCGATAAAATGTTACAAGGAGGATTAAACTTGATAACTCATTTGATAAAGTACATAACAAAATTTTCTGCGGTCGGGTTAACGCTTGTATTAGCCTTTTCCTCCGCCGTGCCGAACATTTTTGCGGCGAGTGACGGCGGTTATAAAGTGTACGACATAAGCATAATCGACGAAAAACGGCAGGAAATAAGAGGCTGGGGCGTTACGCCGTCGGGATACCAAAACGACGCATATGAAGAACCGCCGGTGACAACGCGAAACGCGGCGCGCTCGGCAGTTTTTAACGATCTCGGAATTACAATGTTCAGAATGGACCTCATTGCCGACTGCGGATATTCCGACGGCAGTCTTAATGAGGCTTGGATGGATAAATACAAAAATTACTTAAAAGCGTGCGTTGACCAGGGGATAACGCAGTATATGGTGTCAACGTGGAATCCGCCGGCAGGTATGTGGTATGTAAACGAACAGGGCAAAAGAACGCTCTACGAAGAATATGAAGACAACTTCTGCAAATTCGTCGTAAACGCGTTTAAAGACACAATCGCAAGCGGACTTCCCGCCCCGTATGCGTACAGTTTGCAGAACGAACCTCAGGACGGCAGTAAAATGGTAAAATACGGCGACGTGCAGTATATCCGTGTTTTAAAGAAAATGCGCAAAGCGTTTGACGAAAACGGTCTTGAGGATATAATGCTTCTTGCCGGAGAAACGGCGGCGCACTATCAGCAAAAAGTTATTTTCGGCATAAACTTTTCAAACTTATACAACGACCCCGAATTTGTAAATTCAATCGGCGCGGTTATCACACACTCATATGTTATGACTGCAAACTCCGATGACGACGACTTGTATAAATTTGATATGAACCTTTCAAACTTTCCTCAGCTTGAAAGATGGCAGACCGAGTTTTCGGGCGGTCCGCAGACAAAGTCGATGTCTAATATAAACAACGCGCTCTTTTCCACAAGAGTTTTTATCGGTGATGTTTGCTGGGGCGGTATGAACAGGTGGTTCTACTGGTACGGCTTTTTCGGTACAAGACAGCATGTTTATGCGGACGGACGCGTAAGATGGATGTCGTCAATGGACGAAACACAGGCGCTTATGTACGGCGACGGATATACAGAGCCTAAAAAGACACAGCTCGGTGTATCGCTCAGCACAATCTGGAAAAACGTCCCCGTCGGCTCGTATGTTTACCGATGCACCACAAATGATGACGACCTTGTGAACAAGCACGCGTTAAAGGCAGACCTTATTGCGTTTAAGAATGATAAAAGCACGGTTTTGGTAAGCATTAACAACACGGGAAAAGAAAAACATTACAATTATAATAACCTTACCGGAAACAGCGCGAAGATATATTCAATCACAAAGGATACCGTTCAGGAGGCGTCTTACGTAAAACGAAACGTAATAAACGGCTCGATTAAAGATTTCAAATGCGAGCCTTTGAGCGTAAACATTATCGTAACGCAGAATGACGATATTTCGGAGCCTGAAATAAAATTTGACTTTGACAACTCGGTTGTTGAAAAGGACGGCAAATATTACACTGCCGGAAAGGACGTTAAAATAAAAGGTATTTTGGACGAAAAAGCAGACCTTTACGTTAACGGCGAGAAAACCGAGCTTGATGAAAACAACGGATTTGAGGTTATCTGCGATGTTGAAAAGAAAAATCCTGTTGTGTTTGAGTGCACCGACGGGGCAGGAAACAAAAGCAAAAAAATATCTCTCGAATTTGTGTATCAAAAAGATTTTATAAACATCAGAACCGACAAAACAGAAGATATTTCAACAGACAATCAATACACCGTTACGGGCAGTGCCAACATAAACACAGCCGTTATGTGCGGTGACAAGGAATACCCGACCGACGAAAACGGTAACTTTGAAATTCCCGTTTCGCTCAATGAAGGGGAGAACGAAATTAAACTTACCGCGCACAGCGGTGCAAAATCGGCGGAAAGCACCGTAAATGTTTTCTGCGACTCGGTAAAACCCGAAATCACCATTGAAAACGTTCCCGAAACCACAAACGATTTTGAGGTTATCATTTCGGGAAGCGTGAGCGAAGAAGTATCGAGCATAACGGTAAACGGCAACATTGCAACCCAAAAAGACGGAAACAAGTTTGAAATTAAGCAGAGCTTATCCGAGGGCGACAACGAATTTACCGTCACTGCGGCTGACACGCACGGCAACGTCGGCGAAAAAACCGTGAATGTGAAATTTGAAAGAAACGGCGATACACCGCATTATGTTGACAACGTTGCGTATGTAAGACACACGACGGGCGGTATCAAGGTTGACGGTATTCTGGACGAAGCTGATTGGAAAATGGACCTTAAAATGACAAAGCAGGTTTTCGGAAACCTCGGCGCAACAAATATTTCAAATTTCGGTCTTTTGTGGGACGACGAAAACTTATATATCGGCGCGGTTGTGTATGACAACGACTACAAATGCGAGGCTAAAGGCCCGTATTCAAACGACTGCGTTGAGTTTTTCGTAAACCCGTCCAACGAGAAAAAAGGCGGATACACCAAAGACGACAGACAGATTTTCACAGGCTATATAAACAACGATATGACAACCTATTACAAGAACAAAAACGTTGAGCTTGACTATGCGATAAAGGTTTATGACGACCGATATGTTGTTGAAATTGCACTTCCGTTTTCGCAGATTAACAAAACTGCCGAAATCGGCGCGAAAATCGGTTTTGATATTGTGTGCAACGACAACGATACCGGCGCCAGCAACAGAAACGCTATTGTAGGCTGGGCGTCGGAATTTAACGGCAACAACAATAACACCGAGAATTTCGGAACGCTCGTTTTGTCGGAAAGCGACTGCAATAAATACGACGATATTGAGTATCTTGCGGCAAAGGTTGTGAAAGGCACAGAAAACGACGATACAATCACCAAAAACGGCGAAACGCTTGTTTTGCTCAACAAAATCTGCGCGGCGGCAAATGCCGACTTCTACATCAACCCCAACACGGGGCTCATAAACATTTTCCTTGCGGACACATCAAGGGTTGATTTAAAAGAAAACGCTTACCAGATTATGAAAAACGGTGTGCCGATAACGTTTAAATGCCCCGTTGCCGTTGAAAGAAACAAGTTCTACACAACGGAGAAAGAACGGGTTTACGTTGAAATAGTAAACGGAATTCCGGTAAACGAAAAACGCCGGATTACGGGATTTAAAGATAATGTTTACATAGACAGAACCGCCGCAAAAGCTATCTTTAATTTAGATTGGTCAGTCGGCGAAAACAACGAATTGGTGTTTAACAGTCAAACCGAAACGGAGGTAAAATAATGGTCAAAAGAATAATTTGCATTGCCCTTTGCGCTTTTATGATTATTTCGGGCGCGGCGTATGCCAAAATTACACCCGAAAAAGCGTCGGGCACTGTGAAAACGCTTGTATCGAAGGGCGTGATGCAGTCTGGCGAGACACATTCGGAGGGATTTGTCAACAATACAGATCAGCGTCTGCCCGTCGAAAATAATGCCGACACGAGATATACACCGTATATCCCCGAGGGCAGTGAAGCGGCTTACCGTGTTAAATACGGTAAATCAAAAACATCGAGAGATTATTACTGCTATTACGGTTATTTGTTTAACGACGCCGAGAGCATTAAGGATTACGACATAAATTCCCTGTCGCTTTCGATGTATATAATGCCGCTCCGTTCCACAACAAACAACAAATACGTTGCGGTTAACCAAAGCCTTTACGATAATTTTGAAGTAGGCTTAATCTGCAAATCGCAAAACGAATTTTATTCGTCGGTAAGAATTAAAGTGTCGGATTATCTTCCTGTGCCGGCCTTGCCTGTTGCGGCAGATGCGTCGTGGTACAGAGTTGAAATACCGTTTTCCGATATTCTTGAAAACGGCACTTTTTATGACGACTGCGGAGAAGGACTTTCGGAATTTGACACGGATAATCTGTGCGGTGTAAGATTTGCAACAAAAGCCGAACCGGCGGCGGATAACGCATTTGTATTCGTTATGGTTGATGAGCTTAAAATTGTTCAGTCGCTCAAAACTCCTTACGATTTGACAATCGACAGCACCGAGCCGACAAGCGTTTCGTTCTCTTGGTCGGACGACAATCAAAATATTGACGGCTACAACATTTTCAGAAATGACATCTTTATCGGACAGACAACCGAAAAATCGTATACCGATACCGACCTTAAACCGCTTACAGAGTACAGCTACAAGGTTCAGGCGGTAAGCGGTGACACAAAAAGCGGCGCGGAAGAAATTTTAATCACCACCGCGGACTATTTTGCAAACAACGAAAAATACGCGGTAACGTTTGGAAACGTCGCGGTTAACGGCGCAACCGACCTTTCGTCGGCATATCTTTCGGACGGAAATCTTAAAATAGAGGGAAAAATAAAATCGAATACATACGACGGCGAATTATTTGCGGCCGGCGCATATTTTGAGGGAAACTCTATGAAAGATTTGGCTGTATTAAAGCTTTACGCATCTCAAAACGGCGAGGCGGATTTTTCGCTTGATTTACAGGCTTCGGAAAACGGATATGTTAAATTTTTCGTGCTTGACAAATTTGAGAGTTTAAATCTTTTGAGCCAAACCTGCCTTTTTGACAAAAGCGGTCTTTATATTGTCGACTCGGACGGCAAAGGCGGTGCTGACAGCGTTAAAATGAGCTTTAATTCCAATACGTCGGAGTTTATCATAAGCACAATTCCCGACGGTTTGTCAATAACCGCGATTGCGCACGAGAGTGTGAACCTTTCGGAGGTTGACGAAACAAACGCAAAAGATAAAATTGCATATATTAACGTTCCGGGCGCGGAAATTTCGGACGGCAGTGTTACCGCGCTGATAGATTCGGAAAAATTCCAAGACGGATATTATGTTGCATATCTTGCCGAAAGAGGCGGAAACAAGCTTTATAAATCAGATAAAGAATACTTTGCGTCACAGGCGACAATTTCAAATATCTTCGGCGTTGTAAACAATGAGAGCGCAACCGAAAGTGACATAATAAACGCGGTGACAAATCCTGTTCTCGGCTTTGACCTGACCGATTACAACCGCGTAAAAGCATATGATAAAAGCATTGCGCGCCTTATTAAAGAATACAGAACCGCGGATATTGCAAGCGCAGGCGAGCTTAACAAAATTTTTGACAAAGCGGTCGGAACGGTTATTATGATGACCTCGGCAAAAATTGAGGACGCGGAAAAATATGCCGAAATGCTTGAACTTGACAGCGAGATAATGACGATTTTGAAATCGGAGGACACATCGAAAAACGTTATATCGGCAATGTTTGCGCTTATCGGCAAAACAGAACCGAAAGCGGACGATATTACGCTTGAAAACGCAAAACTTCGTTTTAAAGAAGCGTATGTCTGCGCAGCTGCGGGCGACAGTGAAACAACCTGGGCAGACCTTGAAAAACTCATTACAAAATATGCTCTTGCGGATTTGACGAAAATCACGTCGGCAGGTCTTGAAAAATCGGACGTATTAAAAGAAATGCTCGGCAGAAGTTATACCGTTTCGGAAGATTTTGAAAAAAATCTTGCGTCTGCGATAACAGCCGTAACAGACAGCAACACGTCAAACAGCACGCCGAAGCGTTCAGGTTCGGGCGGAGGCGGAGGAGGCGGACTTAAAGTCAGCACACCGATTGTTCCCGATACTGACGATACGCCGAACAATACCGAAGCGGACAACGGCATTTTTGCCGACATCAAAACAAGCCACTGGGCATATCAGAGCGTATTGAGCCTTGTAAACAAAAACATAATCAGCAAGGATACAAATTTCAGACCGAACGATTATATCACACGCGAGGAATTTGCAAAAATCATTTCGGTTGTTTTTGAGCCGATTGCAGACAAATATCCCAATTTTGACGACGTTGACGCGTCAAGCTGGTATGCGCCGTATATAAACAGTGTTTATTCCGCAGACCTTGTTAAAGGAATAAGCGAAAACAAATTCGGAGTGGGACTTAACATAACAAGAGAAGATATGGCAGTAATAATCTTCAGAGCGCTTAAAGCCGAAGATAAAGAATATGATGTAAACTTTGCCGACAAAGACGAAATTTCCGATTATGCGCTTAATGCGGTAGGTTATCTTAACGCAAACGGACTTTTAAACGGCGATAACGGCAAAGTTTACGCGAAAAACAACGCAACGCGTGCAGAGTGCTGTGTGCTTATAAACAACTTGCTCGAATACCTGGGAAAATAGAGGAGGAAACACGGTGATAAATCAAAAAATCAAATCTTTTATATCTTTTTTGACGGCTTTTGCCGTACTTGCCGTATGCTTTGTTCCTGCATATTCGGCAAGCGAAAATGCTGATTTCTATACGAATGAATACACGGTTTTGCGTGCATTTAACATTGTTGACGAAATCACGTCAGATGAAGATGTATATTTTAACGAAAACATAACGCGCGGTGAATTTTGCAAATACGTTACACGTCTTTTCAACGTTGACGCGGAATCATACACTGCAAAAAATTACTGCTATACAGATGTTGACCGTTCGGACAAAAACAGCGGTTACATTTACTATTTAAAAGATATGGGCGCGGTGAACGGAAGTTCCGCGGCGGCGTTTTCGCCCGATGAAAACATAACTTTGGAGCAGGCATGCACTATAATTTTAAAGCTTGCCAATTTAAACGCGTCGGTTATCGGCGGTGACTTTGTTTCCGCATATTACGCAAAGGCTCTTCAGCTTAATATTGCCGAAAGCGATATGAAAGGTGATGAAGCTTTGACAAAAAACAATATGATAAAGATATTTTTCAATCTTCTCGACACAGATGTTCCGACACTTTCGGGCATAACCGAGAAAAACGGAAACAAATCTTATTCATATGACAAAGACACTTTTTCTTATGTATATTTTGACGTCGATTCATACGAGGGCGTGCTTACGGGATATTCAAACAGTATGCTTTCCGAAAACGTATCTCTCGGCGGCGGGCAGATTATGATTGACAAAAACAAATATAAATGCAATATTAAAAATCTTTACGAATATTTCGGTATGTATGTGAAATATTATGTAAATTCCTCCGACGAGGTTATTGCGCTTATTCCCGAAGAAAACAAAGTTACAACCGTTTGGTCGGACGATATTGACCGCTATGAAAACGGCAGACTTTATTACGACGAAAACGGCAAGGAAAAGCACGTTTCAATCTACAGCAAGGCTGACGTTATTTACAACGGAATTGCATATCCCGATTATCAGAAGAGCGATTTGGAATTTAAAAACGGTGACGGATTTATTAAATTTATCGACAACGACAGCGACGGCACATATGAAATTATCATAATTGAAGAATACAATTCATACGTCGTTGACAAGGTGAGCGCGGACAAAAAGCTTATTTATGCGAAATATCCCGAAAATGCAGCATTTGAAATTCCGTATGATGAGGATATAACGGTTTTCAGAAACGACGGTATGGAAATGTCGCTCGGTGCGGTTCTCGGAATGAGCGTTATTTCGGTTTACAAAGACAAAAACAACGAAAAATGCAAAATTGTCGTATCGAACGATTATGTTCAGGGTACGCTCACCGAAATTGATGACGATGAATATATCATTGTATCAAACTCTGGCGAGGAAAAAAGACTTAAAGCCGACAAATGCTTTGCGGACAATATGAAAAAGATTTCGCTCGGATACAACGCAAGGTTTTTAATCGGCGCGAACGGCAGAATTTGCGGAACGGCAAACGATTATGACGAAAACTTGGGCTACGGTTATCTTTTCAAGGTTGCACAAAAAGACGAAAAGAAGGACGAAGTTTACGTTAAAATTCTTACCGCCGCAGGAGAGATAAAAAAGTATGAGCTTTCGGAAAATATAAAGGTTGACGGCGAAAAGTTTGACAGACTGCGCGAGGTTTACAACGTTCTTACCGACAGCGATGCGTCGGGCGAAAGATACACAAAGGCGCAGATTATCCGCTACAAGGTTAACGCGGACGACAAAATAAACTTTATCGACACAAACGAGGACGGACGTTATGAAAACTATGAAACGTCACTGCACACGGAAAGCTTTTCAAACGTTTCGTTCCGACCCGGAAAATATATAATCAACCGAAGAGCGGTAATCGACAACTTTGCGGTTTGCTTCTTTGTTCCTCAGGTGGCAAGCGGATATTCAAAATCGTTTATAGAGGATATAAACGAAGACGATTTGTTTGTTACCTACAAAATAAACGATTACTGGCAGTCGGAAACAATTACGGCAGACGTTGCGATAATAGATGAGGATGCGTGCCTGTCCGACTGTGTAGCGATAAAATACGATTTCTATCCCAACGACAACGTTGGCGGCGACTTGGGATTTAAAGTAGGAGTAGGCCCCGAATACGCTATGGTTGACCGCGTGGGCGTGACGCTTGACAAAAACGGCGACACCGTGCCTGCGATTTATATGATAAACGACCGTCTTATTGAAAAGAAAGAGTGCATAAGCGAGGGCTGTACCCAAAAATACAAATACGACGAAAACGGCACAAAAACAACCGAGGTAACGGGTCTTAAACGCGGTGACGTTATAAAATTCTATTCCGACCGAAACGGAGTTATAAGATACACCGAGGTTTTGTATGACATTGAAAGAGGCGACAACGCAAGGTTCAAAATTTCCAATTCGTCAAAAGACGGAGTAAGCTGTGCGGTTGTGTATTCGGCAGGAAAAAGAGGTATGCGTGTTATGGGCAGTGTGCTTTCGGGCGCACCCAAGCTTGACATCGCAAATGCTGACCTTACAATGGATACTTCAATCCTTACCGCAATTCCGCTTCCCGAGGTTAACTGCAAATTTATTGTGTATGACAGTGCAAACGACGAAATTAAACACGCAAACGAGCTTGATTTGTACGGATTTAAAGATACGCCGAACCACCCGTCGATAGTGTTTATAAACGAGTCGTACACGGTGCCTGCGGCAATATTTATCATTAACTGATGCGGAGAGGATATTTAATGAAAACAAGGAATGTAACTGCATTTGTTTTATGCCTTCTCATCACGTTTTCGGCATTTTCCGCATATGCGTCGGCAAAACTTGACAAAGTCGGCTTTGTTGACACTGCGTCGGGCAAAACGTTTAAATATATGTTTGACGACGCATACAGTGTCAAAAGCAAGGTTTTCGGTATGGGCACATATTCCGGTCCGTCTGCCGATACCGCATACAAAGGCACTCACAGTTACAAAATCAAAATCACCAAAGCCGCCGACAGGTCGTGGACAAATCTTGCGCGCGAGATTTATCAGGGAATGGATATGAAAAACGGCGCGCTGGAGTTTGCCTATAAACCTGTTGCAGTGCGGGACGAGGTTTATGCCGGAATTTCGTGCTTTACCGATTCAACCAACAAAAACGCGGTTCTTCGTATTTTGTTAAACGACTATATCGACCTTGCAAATTACGATTACGAAAACGGAGGCTGGATAAACGTCACAATCCCGTTTGAATATTTCAGAAAAAACGGCGAGTTTATCAATCTCGGCGACGGCGAAATTGCGGAATTTGATTTTAACAGGCTGAACGGTGTGTATTTTGAATATTCAAAAGAAAATCTCACCGCCGACCAGACAATAGTTGCATACGCTGACGAAATAAGAATGAGCGAGTGCGTGAATTCGCCCGAAATCATCGGCGCGTCATACTCGGACGGTCTGACGCTTGTGTGGGAAAACTTAGGCGAAAACACTGTTTATGAAGTTTACCGAAACGGATATTTAAAGGCAAAATTAAGCGAAAATTATTATCACGATACCGACTGTAAGAAAAACAAAACGTATGAATACGCGGTGCGCGCAAAGCGTGACGGTATGGTGTCGCTCCCGAGCGTATATACCGCCGACACAAGCTTTGCGGTGCAAAGCGGTGTTTTGCCCGACGGCAAGCTCGGCGTTAAAAACGCGGTTTGCACTGCCGGCGGAAACAGAGCGGTGATTTATTTTGACAAGCGGTGCAGTGAAGATATGACGTATGTTTTGTATAAAAACGGCACTGCATACGCAAAGTCCGATACCGAATTTTTTGTTGACAAAGCATATGCAAACGGCGACGTTTACAAAATTATTTCTTATTCGGCAGACAAAACGAGAGTGTCGGCGGTGGACAGCGTTGAAGTGAAAGAGGGCGCACACTCTGCCGAAACGGGTAACATAAAACTTCTTGATTTAAACGGCGCGAATGCGAAAAACGGCGCGGTGAAATATGCAAGCTTTGACGTTGTAAACAAAAGCGCCGAAAAATTCGGAGCGCTTGCGGTTGCCGCGTTTTACAAAGACGGGCACCTTTACAGTGCCGACACACAGAACATCACGCTTTTGCCCGGCACAAAAAACTATAAAATCACGCTTGCCAATCCGCCGATTTTAAACGGAACATATGAATTTGCCGTGTTCCTGCTCGACGAATTGTCGGTTTTACAGCCTGTTGCGCCGAAAAGTGCACAGCAGTATAAAAAATCAAGCGGTGACGGCGAATATAACATCGTTCTCAACAATTCGGACGAAAAACAAACGATAACGGGGTGGGGAATTTCACCGTTTTCCATTCCCGATTTCAAAATGTTTCAGAATACGTCCGACTGGCAAGAAGTGTTTGACCTTACATACCGCGACTTGGGTTTGAACATCATTCGTTTGCCGTTTAACAGCTATTGCGGTGACGGCGGCGGAAACATAGTCGAAAGCGAGCTTGAGGTTTTGGCAAATTATGCAAACCGTGCCGCGGAATACGGCATAACCGACTATATGATGACCTACTGGAGCGCCCCGGCCGATATGATAGAAATTGAAGAGGGCGGTATAAACTACGGCACGGGAAACTGTCAGCGGTTAAAGGTTGACTGCGAGGAAAAATACTGCGATTACATTGTAAAATGTATAGCATATTTA